>ENA-UOOI01000661-UOOI01000661.1-fermentation-metagenome-genome-assembly--contig:-NODE-661-length-42290-cov-6.449130_pt1 | contig 42290 bp, 40 predicted proteins | sample MGYA00245779_ERZ724027 | MGnify/ENA primary metagenome ERZ724027 (study PRJEB28704, sample SAMN03018318) | fermentation metagenome | biome: anthropogenic terrestrial biome; feature: soil; material...
GACTGTAAATCTGTTAGCGACGCTTTCGAAGGTTCGAATCCTTCTCCATCCACTAATGAATAAAGTTAAATAAAAGGATAGGGCTGTTTCATAATATCCTAATAAACACTACCAAATCCTTCCATCAGAGTTTGTTAAGGCTATTATGTAACAGCTCTTTTTTTATATTCTATTTTAGTTATTCTTAAAGGGCGATTACTTTCCTACATCAAAGTGGATATTTACAATCCCCTATCGTAACTTGCCTGATAAGGTTAAAGAATAGATGTTTTATATGTTGATATTATTGCAAGTTGCACACTGGATGAACGAGATAAGGCTAAACAATAGATGTTTTATATGGCATTATGTAGTATAATCTATACAATAATGTGCCTATACCAAAACATATTATAAAAAACCACATCAATGATACGAGGGTAAGGAGATTGACAAATGGATTATAGTAATTTTGCTTTATTTAGTGACCTGGATGGAACTCTATTTAATTCGAATACAATGGTATCGGAAGAAAACAAAAAAGCTATTTATAAATTTCAAGAAGGTGGTGGCTTATTTGCTGTATCTACCGGAAGAACACAATATAAAGTAAAAAGTATTTTATCTGATATTGTGATTAATGCACCTTCTATACTCTACAATGGCAGTGGTGTTTATGATTTTATGGAAGATGCTTATATTAAAACCTACAAAGTAGACAAAAAAAATATTGATAATATGATTTCATGGGTTATTAAAAATATGCCGGAAGTCAATATTCAAGTATATACAGAATATGAGAATCTGTTTATATCTCCCGTAGATACAATTAATCATGATTTTATTTCTAACCATAAGCCTTGTAAGATTAGTAATTTAGATATAGCTTGGAAAGAAGAATGGTTGAAAGTCTTATTTCAAGGAAAGAAAGAGACTTTGGAAATTATATCCGATAAATTTACAAGTAATAATTTTGCAGATCAAGTGGACTTTGTGTACTCTTCAGATGAATTCTTTGAGATACTGCCAAAAGGTGTTAATAAAGGTTCTGCCCTAAATTTAATAAAGGAACTGCCACAATTAAATAATCGAATAATTTGTGCTATTGGTGATTTTAATAATGATATTGAATTATTAAACAATGCTGATATTAGTTTTGCACCATCCAATGCTTTAAATGAAATAAAGAACATGGCAAAATTTATTACCCGCAGTAACGATGAACATGCCATTGAAGATGTGATTAACAATTTCTTGCCAAAAATGAAGTTATAGTTACAAAATTATATAACAGAACAAAATATAAAAATTGTATAAATAAACGTAAAATTTTGTTTGAATCCTTGACAGTAACTTACTTTAAATATAGTCTAATAGGAATTGATAGGGTTAAAGAAACATTTGCTTTGAAAGCCTGTCATTCTGAGCAAAAATTCAACGAAGTTGAATTCGCGAAGAATCCCTTTCATCCATTATGGTGCTATTTAGCATTATAATTCTTAGCAAAAATTCAACAAAGTTGAATTCGCGAAGAATATGAACTGATAAGAGTTAACGAAATATCTACTTCTAAATAATATCGATTTTAAAACACTATTAATACATAAAGGAACTGATATATTCTTCCTTATTAAGAAAGTTAAAATACTGGAGGGCCAAGCACAATGTTGGAATTAATGAACGTAAAGAAAACGTACCATGTGGGTGATATAGAAACAAAGGCATTAGACGGGATTAGTGTAGCCTTTCGTGAAAAAGAATTTGTTGCTATTCTTGGGACAAGCGGTTCCGGTAAAACCACTTGTCTTAATATAATTGGTGGCCTCGACCATTATGATTCAGGTGATTTAATAATTAAAGGAAAAAGTACAAAATCATTTAGGGATAAAGAATGGGATGCCTACCGTAATAATTCTATTGGTTTTGTATTCCAAAGTTATAATTTAATTTCTCATTTAAGTATTGTTGCAAATGTAGAACTGGGTATGACTCTAAGTGGAGTATCAAGGGAGGAAAAACATAAAAAGGCCCTTGAAGTTTTAGAACAAGTTGGTTTAAAAGAGCATCTTCACAAGAAACCCAATCAATTATCCGGTGGACAAATGCAGAGAGTTGCCATTGCAAGAGCCTTAGCAAATGATCCGGAGATACTTTTGTGTGACGAGCCTACCGGAGCACTGGATAGTACAACCAGCGTTCAAATAATGGATTTAATCAAAGAAGTTGCAAAAGAGCGACTGGTTATTATGGTAACTCATAATCCGGAGCTTGCAGAAAAATATGCAGACCGGATTATACGATTTTCAGATGGCAAAATTATCAGTGATACCAATCCATATGAAAAAAGTAATAAGGAAGTTAGTTTTCATTTAAAAAAGACCAGCATGAGCATATTTACTGCCTTAAAGCTCTCCTTTAATAATTTAAGGACGAAAAAAGGAAGAACTTTCTTAACTGCATTTGCCTCCAGTATAGGAATTATAGGTATAGCAGTGATTCTAAGCTTATCAACCGGTTTCCAATCTGAAATTGATAAATATCAGTCTGATGCCATGGCTGAATTCCCTATTATTATTTCAAAACAAACCCAGGAAGTAAATGCAGAAGAAATGAAAAAAATGCAGTCCCAATTCAAAGACAAAATAACCGGGAAGCATGAATCTACAGTCACTGATAATATAGTAATTATCGATTCCCGTAATGCAATCATAAAACATAAAAATGATTTCTCCGATACATTTATGAATTATATAGAGGGTGTTTCTCCTGATATTGTTGGAAGTATTGGATATACAAGGATTGTGAATATGAATTTGGTAAGAAAAACGGAAGAAGGTTTCATACCTATAACATTTAATCCCAATCCTCAGTCCAATGTGCAGTCTATGAATACAATGACTTCCACAAGTAATATGGGCATATCTTCTTATCCAGATTCCATTTCTGAAAATGACAATTATCTAAAGGATAATTATGATTTATTAGCTGGAGAATATCCAAGTAGTGAAACAGACGTTGTCTTAATTGTAGATTCTAAGAATCAAATCGAAAAAGCTACTTTAGAACAATTAGGCTATGATGTTAAAAATAATGATACGATTGCATTTGACCAAGTGGTAGGAACAGAATTTAAAGTTGTAAGTAACAATGATTACTATGCAGCCACAGATTTTGGATATTATGTACCTTCTAAAGATTATGAAGCCATGTATCAATCTAAAGATGGGTTTACTATAAGAATATCCGGAGTGATACGGGCTAAAGAAGCTAGCAGCATGTCTTTGTTAGCCCCCGGCATTGCTTACAGTGATAAACTATCTCAGAGGATTATTGATGATTCTATAGATTCTGATATTGTTAAAGCGCAAAAAAAATCAAGTAATAATGTAATGACCGGTGAAGAATTAGATGAAGATACTAAATCATTAATACTTTCTTATCTTGGTGGAGATTCATCCCCTTATATGATTATGATGTATCCGAAAAATTTTGAAGCAAAAAATCAAGTAATTCAATTTCTAAAAGATTACAATATAGGTAAGACAGAAGCGGAATCCATTACCTATACAGATCTTGCCGGAACCATTTCAGGAATGACCAAAGGTATTATGGATGGAATAACTGTAGTTCTTATCGCATTTGCAGCCATATCCCTGGTAGTTAGTATGATTATGATAAGTATTATAACCTATACCAGCGTATTAGAAAGGACAAAAGAGATTGGTATCCTTAAAGCACTTGGTGCAAGAAAGAAAGATATTACAAGAGTATTTGACGCAGAAACAATTATACTTGGGGTCTTCTCTGGAGTTCTTGGAGTAACTATTGCATGGATGCTTACTTTCCCTATTAATGCTCTTATAAAAAATATGTCTGGGCTTACTAATGCATCTCATCTGCAGCTAAATCATGCTGTATTGTTAGTTATTATAAGTACCGTTATAACAGTATTGGGTGGGCATATACCAGCTAAGATGGCATCTAAAAAGGATGCCGTAGAAGCATTACGTTCTGAATAATTTGTCAATAGGCTAATGTAAAGTGTGTCGAAATGTCAGGTTGATCCGGGTTGTACTGAAAAAAATATTATTTAAAAGAGCTTGTTATATGCCTTTATTACTGATAAAATAGCATTAATAATGGCAAATATTACATGCTTAGAAAAAATCAAAAAGGAGAGTAATTATGAACAACTTTAAATTTTCTACGATTGAATACGTGCGTCCAGACTTTGAGCAGTATAAAGCAGACTTTCAGATATTGACAGAGCAAGTTAAAAACGCTAAAAACTATGAGGAAATTCAAACTATACTAAAGCAAGCAGATGAACTTTCAGTCTCCGTAACTGACATGACTACCATAGCATATATCCGTAATACACTAAATACTACAGATGATTTTTATGAAAAAGAAGTAGAATATAATGATGAAAAAGGTGCAGAAGCTGCTGCAAGTTCTACTGAATTCTTTAAAGCATTATTAAAATGTAATTTTACGAAAGAAATAACAGAAGAATACGGTAAAGAATATTTAATTAGTATAAGACGCCAAGTGGATCAATTCAAGGAAGAATTAATACCATACCTGCAGCAAGAAGCTAAATTAAAACAAAGATATCAGAAATTAATGGCTACTGCACAGATTCCATTTGATGACCAGACCTTAAATCTATATGGTGTTCAAAAATACTTTGAAAATCCAGATAGAAGTGTGAGAAAAGCAGCATTTAAAGCATATTCTGACTTTTATCACAGCAACGAAGAAAAGATGGAAGAAATCTTTGCCGAACTTGTTAAGATTAGAAATGAAATGGGCAAAGCATTAGGATATGAAAATTTTATTCCACTAGGCTATATACAACAGCAACGTAGCGACTATGGTGTAAAAGAAGTAGCTGCTTTCCGTGAACAAGTTCGAAAAGAAATTGTTCCTCTATGTGAAAAACTATATGAAGCTCAAGCAAAACGAATTGGTGTAGATAAAATAAAAGTATTCGATGAAAAGTTTATATATCCAGATGGTAATGCACAGCCAATAGGAGATGATGACTATCTGGTAAAAGAAGCACAGAAAATGTATCATGATTTAAGTCCGGAAACTGGTGAATTCATTGATTTTATGATTGATCATGAGTTAATGGATCTTAAAAATAAACCTAATAAAGCATCTACAGGATATATGACGGCTTTAGCTACCTATAAAGCACCGTTTGTATTTTCATGCTTTAACCATACTATCTTTGATATGCAGGTGTTAACACATGAACTAGGTCATGCATTTGCAGGATATGAATCCATGCGAAATCAGAAAACTTCCCTATATTACATGGGCGGAACAGATATTGCAGAGATTCATTCTATGTCTATGGAACAATTCTCATATCCTTATGCAGAACAGTTTTTTGGAAAAGATGCTGATAAATTCCGATTTGCTCATTTGCAGGAAGCAATGACCTTCGTACCATTTGGTGTTGCCGTTGATGAATTCCAGCATATTGTGTATGAGCATCCTGAATTAACACCAAAAGAACGTACTATGGAATGGCATAAATTAGAGAAGAAATATATGCCATGGCGCAAATACGAGGATGGCGAATTCATGGAGCGCGGTGGTTACTGGTATCACAAGCTTCATATATTCCTATATCCATTCTATTATATTAATTATACCCTTACCACTATGGGTGCTATGGAATTTAAAAAACGCTATATGGAAAACCCAAAGGAGGCTTGGAAGGATTATCTAAACCTATGTAAAGCAGGTTCCAGTAAGAGTTATCTGGAACTTTTAAAGGTTGCTAATCTATCTGTTCCATTTGAAGAAGGAAGTGTAGCAAGGGCAATATCTACTGCTAAGGATATTCTTTTGAAAGATATTGAGAAAATGAATTAAAAATTTTGGACGATTAATCTTATCATCCACTGCATTGAGTGATTAGATTTTTTCAATTAGGTTATTATGAAGTATCTTCCTGTTTTTTAAATCGAAAGTCGGTTAAAATAATAAAAAATCCAAGGAGGAACTTATGAGTAACCATAAAAGTAAACTATCTGAAAATGTAAAAGAGGAAATTGCAAAGGAACTTGGCGTTTATTATCAAGTAAAGTCAAATGGGTGGAAAGATGTTTCTTCAAAAGACTGCGGTAATATAGTTAAAAAGGCTATAGAAAATATTCAGAATAAACAAATAAATCAATAGAAATTAAATATTTGACAGGGCTTTATTAATATTATTAAAGTGTACCTGTCACTTGAATTGTCACTTGAACTTTTACTTAAAGTAGCATTTGAACTATCATTTGAACTGAACCTTATGCATTGTAAAAAACAATACTTAGGTTCAGTTCAAGTTAGTAATAGGACATTCTCCATTTAATGTAGATGATCCATATTTTAAGCAAATAATAAATAATAATAAAAATAGGAGCAAAATCTATTGGTATTTTAGTTGGTATAGTGCAGATAGTTTAAAAAGAGTTAAAAGCTTTACTTAAAGCTAAGACTTATGGTATAATTGCACTAAATTACCCGCACCCTTAATAACAATGCGGACATTGAGGTGACCTATGGATAGAAAAGATATTTATCAAGCCCTTAAAAATAATGGTGGAATCCTAAGAACTTCTGAACTTAACAAACTGGGGCTTTATAGTAGACAAATAAATAAATTGATAGAAAAAGGTGATATTGTAAGATTAAAACGGGGATTTTATGAACTATCAGACAATACATATCCTGAAGAGGTTGTAATAGCAAGACTATTTCCCAATGCAGTAATTTTTCTTGAATCTGCTTTAATGGTTTATGGATATACAGATAGGATACCTTCATCTTGGCAAATAGCTGTTGATAGGAACAGTGAAAAATCACAATATCAGATTGATTACCCGATAATTGATGTTTTTTATATGGAATCAAAGCTTTTAGGTGTGGGAATTGATACTATGCAAATAGAGGGTGTTTATGTAAAAATATTTGATCGGGATCGTACTATCTGTGATATTCTTCGCTATGAAAACAAAATAGAAAGAGAAGTATTTAGCAATGCCATTCAAAGATATGTAAAAGATCCAACGAAAAATATAAGGAGACTGCTGAAATATTCCGAAGTACTAAATTTAAAGAATAAGGTTCAAACCTATATAGGAGTGTGGTTGTAATGAAAATTAGTCCAGAGTCAGTATTAGCTAGATTGAAAAATGAATCAAAGAAAAAAGAAATTTCATTGCAACAATTGTTGAACTTGTTTTGCCAAGAAGAATTTATTAGGAGATTATCAAACTCTAGGTACAAGGATAATTTAATCCTTAAAGGAGGATTTTTACTATATACAATTAGTGAATTTACTACTAGGCCAACTATAGATGCAGATTATCTATTGAAAAATCACTCTAATGAAAAAGGCAAAATTGAAAAACTTGTCTTAGAGATTATATCTTTAAGCAGTGGAAATGAGTTTATAGATATTCAAATGAGGAACTTGGAAACAATTAGTGAATTTAAAGAATACCCTGGGATTAGGGTTAACTTAATAGGGATAATAGGAAGAACAAAAACTCCTTTTAGCATAGATTTTGGCATTGGTGATATTGTAATCCCTTCTCCAGTTGAAAGGACTTTACCTGCATTACTTTCAGAATTTCAAAAACCCAGAATTTTCACCTACTCTTTAGAATCTACTGTAGCAGAAAAGATAGATGCAATAATATTCTTAATGGAAGCTACAGGAAGAATGAAAGATTTCTATGATATATATTACATAGCAACATCATTTGATTTTGAGGGAAGGAAGCTACAAGAAGCAATTTATGAGACCTTAACTAATAGAGGTAGGGCGTATGAAAGGAATTCTGTTACTGATATTTTAAGATTGACTAAGAATATAGAAATTCAAAGAAGATGGAATAACTTTTGTAATAAAATATTAAATTATAAACTAGATTTTACAATTGTAGTTAAGGTAATAATTGATTTTATATTACCACCCTATGAATTTATAATTGCTGAAGGTGAACTTATTAAAAACTGGTCTTGTCAAACGAGAGAGTATATTTAATATTCTGGAACTTATGTCTGAATGGGGTAAACAGCGTTTAGGCAGCTAAATGAAACAATCTTAAACTGGCTTATAAAGAGTGGATTATTAAAGTTAATAATACCTGGTAAAAATGAATCATAATCAGCCAATTGATTTAGACCTACAAGCAAGGGCAGCGATTTTATTTTATCTTCCTCCGCTGCCCTCAAATAGTATTTAGATATTACTCCAAATCTTGAATATTCATCTTTTCAAGCTGATGAGCTTTTCTTTTCATCTTTTCTCTGCCGGCAAAGTATATTGCTAATAGAATTATGGTAAAAATATTTGAGGTCAACAGTGTTGAAATTATTAGTATAATGTTCTGTAATAAACTTCCTGTATCCATAATGTTTAATACATAAATAAGTGAAAAGGCAAAAGTGGTCATTGGTAAAATTAACCCAAACCATTTACTTTCTTTTTTTGATAAAAACAATTGTAAACATATTAGGCCGATGGCAACGACAGGTAGAATCAACAATAAAATTGTAACATTCTTCATCTATTTTTCCTCCACATTTATTTTTTTATATTCAGATATAAGTATTTTGGCAGTATCAAAATCAATTTTTTCATTTAATGCAAGGCGTTTAATTAGTGCTATATAAGGTTCATTGGACGTGTCCTCATTAATTTGTATTTTTTGTATTAGGCGATCTAAACGAAGCCGAACTGTAGGATAAGTTACACCATATTGAGTAGCGACCTCTTTTAATGAACCAGATGACATAATAAACTTTTTTATAAATGATACATCTTCATCGTCAAGATTTATCATCCATTCAGGTACAACCTCTATTGCCATTTTATCAGCCTCCTTTAATAAAGTTTATTATATACATTAATATTGTTAAAGTCAATATGGAAGCTCTTATTTACTTTTAATTAGTTACGTAACTATAGTTGTATATTTCACATATTGAATTTATGATAATATGGTAATCTCTGGTAGAAACAACTTCTGATTTATAATATAATAGCAAATAGATATATATGATTCTAAGTAATTAGCAGTGGAAGGAAGGTATTATAATGGAGGTTAAAAAGTGTACAATCCCTTCTTTTTCGGTTATTGGAAAAGAAGGCTCTTCAAAGGATGGGGAAAATTTTATAAAGAAATTATGGGATGATGCAAATTCTCATTCTGAAGAAGTAGCAGCACTTGCTGCAAATGATGATAATGGAAACTTACTTGGAATATGGGGTTTAATGAGCGACTTTTCAAGGAATTTCAAGCCATGGGAGAATTTTTCGGAAGGTTTATATTTAGCTGGTGTACAGGTTGGTCATGAAATGGATGCGCCTGTCAATTGGACAAAATGGACGGTTCCAACCTTTGAATACTTATATGCAAAGGTTGAGGGTGACTATCAAAAAACATTTTCGTATATTTTAAACTATATGGAATCAAATAATTATAAGTTAGCTGGAGCAGTATTTGATTATAACTGTCCTGAGGAAAATGGCCAGTTGTATTTGTTCTTCCCAATTAACAGATTAGATGAAAAATAAATAGTATTGTTTGAAATTTACAACTTAGATTATAAGAAAAATATTGTCACCGAGTCAGCAGTAAAAGTAATATTATAGACTGCTGACTCGTTTTTCTGTATTTCAAGATTTCAATTATATACAACATAAGCATTCATAAATATAAAAATTTAAATTAAACAAATGCACTGAAATTCGATTAGGTAACAAGACTTGGAATAAGGAAGTATTTTTTGCTCAAAAAACTGTTTTATATATGATTACTAGTCAATTGATAATATTTTTTCAATCATCATTTGTGTATGATAGGGAATATAATTAATATCTCCGAGAATATATCCATGCATAAATGGAGGTATTGGCATACCTATTGGAGGTATTGGTTTTACGGATTGTATATAATCCTCAACTACTTGAGGGACAATATTTCTATCGATCAGCAGGAGAGGCGTATGCTTTCCCATGTGTGCAAATAATACTCCGGAAAGAGTATCTGTCCCATCCATAGCACTGAATGTGAAAGCATGACCATCCACATAATTTCTCCCCCAGCCAAATCCTGTATTCGGATCCAGGTATGCTGCAAAATTAACCGCAATTTCATAAGGATTCTGACCATCAATTCTATTGATACTTTTTACGTTCGGTAACCTGGATAAAGTATCTCCTATTTCTTTTGAAACAGTATTAAAAGAGCCTAATATATAAATATTAATATCATCTTTACTATTAATGATATCAAATGTACAGGAAGGAATATTATCCTTCTCTACAAATAATATGGGATCACCATGGTGGGCAGACCAGTATGCTGCCATGATACCTTCTGAATAATCTTCACCAGACATGATAATGAGATTCTCATATTCTCTCATAGTAGATATTAAGCAAGCGGTTTCATAGTGATTCAATCCAGCCACTTGTGCTGAATGATATCCATAATTTGTAAGAGTCAAAGATATTCGCTGGGAAATATCACCTACTAAGATAACTTGTATACCATCAATTCCTTCTGGTGATAATCGAAAAAGTTCATTTAAGGTTTCTTTCGTTATTTTTTTCCCATCAGTAAACAGAATAGAAGCGTTGTACGGATGATGTATAATGGAAGCAGCAGCTATTGCGTCAAAAACTTCGTTCTTATTTGCTATGATAACAATATTAGGCTTCATTGTTGTAAATACCGTTTTGGATACTTCAACAGCTAAATCTGTTGTATTATCTGCACATATTCTAGTGGTATTCAAAGTTAGGGGACAATCGCCAAAGTTATAATTCATGAAGTTATACCTTTTAATTATTCATAAGTATTATATGTAAATTAAATGTTTTTGATATTCCTTTGTCTATAGAGTAGACATACCACCCAGAGTAAGTTCCATCAGACATTCCTTGGTGAATAATATTACTTATGTTATAAGATTACCTATGTTATAAGATTACCTATGTTATAAGATTACCTATGTTATAAGATTACCTATGTTATAAGATTCTTAATTAATGTATATTAAATAGCGCAAGATATACAATAATAATATCTTTTATAATTGACACTAATCATATCTAATGGTAATATATATCAAATAACTGAAAGGAAATGGTAAAATGACATCACTAATTCTAAGTAATTTAAGACGTAGAGACAGACGTAAGTTCTTGTAATTATGCAGATTACCAGCATAGTTACAGGAGTGAACGTCTTGTTTCTATGCGGTTGGTGAAGTTATTTTATCCTTATCATGAGCCGTAATAGATTAGCTTTATGCAAATTCTATTACGGCTTTTTTATACTTTTTAGGAGGAATTTATATGATAAAAGAGGTTAGTAAAATAATTGCAAATTATACATCAGAAATATCAGAAGAAACCATAACATCATTAGCAGCAACACCACCTAACAATAATATGGGTGATTATGCATTACCATGTTTTCCTTTAGCCAAGATATATCATAAGAACCCAACAAGTATTGCAGAAGATATTAAACAACATATTGATTCTTCTAATATCCCATTCATTGAGAAAACAGAAGTAGTCAATGGATATCTAAATCTTTTCATCCAAAGAAATTACTATATAAAAGAAATTTTAGGGCAAATAATGAATGAATCATATATTCCCAGATTCATTGGTAAAAATCAAACCATATGTATTGATTATTCCTCCCCCAATATAGCTAAAAATTTTCATGTTGGGCATTTAAGAACTACCATAATAGGTAATTCTCTATACAAGATTTTCTCGAAACTTGGATTTAAAGTTGTTAGAATCAATCATTTAGGAGATTGGGGGACCCAATTTGGTAAACTAATCCTTGCTTATAAGAATTGGAGCAGCAAAGAAAAGGTTGAAAAAGACGGTATCAAAGAGTTATTACGTATCTATGTACTTTTTCATAAGAAAGTCAAAGATAATCCTGAACTCCATGACGAAGCACGTTCCTGGTTCCTAAAGATGGAACAAGGAGATGCAGAAGCTCTTAATATATGGGAATGGTTTAAGAATATCAGTATGGTGGAATTTAATCTCATCTACGAATTACTTGGAGTAGAATTTGATTATTTTACCGGAGAAAGCTTTTATATGGACAAAGTTTCTGAGGTTGTAAAGGAACTGGCACATAAGAATTTATTAGAAGAAAGCCAAGGTGCTAGAATTGTAAACTTAGACAAATACAATATGACTCCATGCCTGATTACAAAAAGTGATGGTAGTTCCATTTATCCTTCAAGGGATTTAGCTGCAATATTGTACCGGAAAAATACCTTTCATTTTACAAAATGCTTATACGTTACAGGATTAGAACAAAAACTCCATTTTGCGCAGGTCTTTAAAGTTATTGAGCTGATGGGCTATGCCTGGAGTGATGGGTTAGTTCATGTACCATATGGTTTGGTAAGTATGTCTGGTGAGAAATTGTCTACTCGTAGTGGTAATATTGTTTATGCAGAAGAACTTCTAAATGAAGCTATCTCTAGGGCAGAAAAAGCTATAGAAACTAAGAATCCGAATTTGCAAAGCAAAGAAAAGACAGCCCAAATGGTTGGTATCGGAGCTATTATATTCCACGATTTATTTCATCAGCGAATGAAAAATATAGACTTTTCCTGGGATGATGTTCTTAACTTTGAAGGAGCAACTGGTCCATATATACAGTACACTTACGCGCGTGCCAAAAGTATATTAAGGAAAAATCCAGATTATGTAGCAGGTCTTAACATTGATTTTTCTCCTCTTAAGGAAGAAGCCAGCTATCAGTTAGTTAGGAAGTTAAGTGATTATCCCAAAGCTATTCTAGATGCAGCAGAATTATATGAATCAAGTATAATTGCACGATATGCTATTGGATTAGCACAAGAGTTTAATAAATTCTATCACAAATGTTCCATTATTAATTCGGAAAACGAGATTAAACTGGCACGCTTATGCCTTGTTTATGCAACCCAGAAGATTATGAAGGAAGCCATGGAACTATTAGGAATACAGTGTCCGGAAGAAATGTAAATTATAATATAATAGGGTACCTTCTTGGTACCCTAGACTGTAGACAATAACTTTCTTTGTCATTTTATTCCTACCGCTTTTATTTATAATTTAAACCACTTTTTAAAACTATACATTAATAAATATATCAATGTAGTAATAAGTGGAATTATTAGCAAATATCCTAATGTGGAATGTAAGGTAAAATTAATTTCATTGGAGACTTCTCCGTATTCCAATATGTAACGACTTCCGATTCCAATAGCATCTGATGCCATTACAAATAAGAATACTGCCCAAATTCTATTGATATTTATCATGCCTAATAGCATAAAACATGAAATTAAATATACATAAATTATTAATATATTGAATAAAAGTGATACATTGCCTTTATTTATAAATGGTTCAGGAAATAAAAAACATGTTGTAAAAATCCAAGAAAATGCTAAAAAAGGTAAGAAAATTTTTCTTTTAGCTTGTAACATATTTAATATAGTTAATATATCTTCCATAATAGCGACCCCCTCAATTAAAGATATCGGAATTGAATATACATACCAAAATCTATGGTATACTCATGATTCTTTAAGTATACCATAAGAAAAGTTACTATGGAAGATATTGTAGAATTTGCTATGTCTTTTTGTAGAAATTGAAAGCTTATTATTTTTTAAATTTATTAACAGTTATGATATAATATAAAGAAATGAGGATTTACATGCTTGATAAGTTGGAAATTTATTTTATCCGGAAAATTAGCTATATAGAATTCCAAAAGATTTTCTTGGATTAATATTTTCCATATGTTGGAATGTATATAATTTCTAATTGAATTAAAAACTTATTGATACAAAAAACTGACTGTTAAAAATGGGGAAAACAATTATGTATGATAAATTAACTGAAAATGATATAAAAAGAATGGAAGAAGAAATTGAACATCGAAAACTTGTTGTTAGAAAAAATGCACTGGAGGATGTACAAGAGGCAAGAGCCCAAGGTGATTTGAGTGAGAATTTTGAATACAAGGCAGCAAAACAATTCAAGAATCAGAACGAAAGCAGAATAAGATATCTTGAGAAAATGATTAAAACTGCCAATATAATTCCTGAGGATACCAATGATGGCGAAGTTGGACTTAATACGCTTGTTACCATCTATTTACCTGAAGATGATGAAGAAGTAACCTACAAGATTGTAACAACCGTTAGATCAAATTCTATTAAAAAACGAATTAGTATTGATTCTCCACTTGGAAAAGCTTTACTACATCATAAGGTAGATGACAAAGTAAGTGTCAGAATAAATGATACCAGTGCTTATGATGTTATTATCCGTAAGATAGAAAAAATAGAAGATGACGGGACGGATGAAATGAGGAAGTATTAATTTCATTCCTTTCTAGGAGGGAAAATGAAGAAGTTAGCATCATGCATACAAGCATTTGAATACTTATTGTCCAAGTGTAACAGTTAAATACGCCTTACATATTATAAATAGGATTATGTAATATGGGGTAGGGTATGCATTTTTTATCAATTATGTTCTTTGCAATATCTTCTAGCAGTGATAGTTTCATCATTGGATTAAGCTACGCCGCTAAAAAAATCAAAATAAATGCTATTAATAATTTAGTAGTAGCTTTTATTTCCTGTATAGGTACGATTTTAGCTATGTTATTTGGTAATATATTTTTGGGTTTTGTAAAGCCTATATATACAAGTGTATTGGGAAGTTTAATTTTGCTATTATTTGGGCTTTATATGTTACGGAATGCTTTTAAGAAAAATCATAGTGATTGTGTACAAATAAATTGTGAAAACCATATTAATCTGTATAGTGAAATGCTTGAGCATCCCGAAATAGTGGATAAAAATAATTCTAAAACAATTGACTTTAAGGAAGCCATCATTCTTGGATTTATTCTCAGTATAAATAATATTGGATTGGGTTTAGGTGCAAGTCTGTTGGGAATGAATATTTATTTAACATCATTAAGCTCGTTGATTTTCAGTATCTTGTTTATTAAAATGGGGTATTTTATCGGAGAAAAAGTATTTTCAAGTAACTTATCTAATTATGCAGAAAAAATCTCTGCTTGCGTAATAATACTGCTTGGCATATTGGAATTATTTATGTGAATTAAAGAATAGACATTCAAATGAATAGGTAAATTAGGATTAAAATTTAAGGCTATTGCAAAACTATTGTCATTCTGAGAGCAAATTCAGCTTGCTGAATTATGCTCGAAGAATCTCGCTTTAAACTGAGATTCTTCGAGCTAAAGCTCTCAGAATGACATTTAATTCATTTGACACTTAATTCATTTGGAGCTTACTTTATTTGACATTCAATTCATTTGGCATTCAATTCAATTGACATTCAATTCAATTGACATTCAGTCCATTTGACACTCAATTCGCAATATATAAAAATAATTAAATAGTACAATGTATAAAGGAATGACTAGTGACTCCATCAAATATACTATAATAAATATTTGATGGAGTTATTATGAAAAAGATAAATTATAAAAAAATAGCATTCTATACTTTATTATTTACGGTTATGTATTTTCTTGGTGGTGGAATTTCAATTTTAGTGAATGCTTATGGCAAAGATTTTTTGAAATCAAGTGAATCAAACTGGGGTTTGGGCTTTTCCACGGAAGGTCAACCTCCTACAGGCAATGCAACAGCAGAAAAGTTAAAAGAATATGATGCTTACTATATTGGAGATGTGAATAAGAAGGTTATATATTTGACTTTTGATGCAGGATATGAGAATGGCTACACTCCTGCAATACTTGATGCGTTAAAAAAGCATAATGTGAAAGCAACCTTTTTTCTGGTTGGTAATTATGTAACATCAAGTCCTGATTTGGTAAAACGAATGGTAGAAGAAGGGCATAATGTAGCAAACCATACATATAATCACCCTAATATGTCAAAGATATCTACTATGGAATCTTTCCGTAAAGAGATTGAAGATTTAGAAAACGCTTATAAAGGAATTACCAATCAGGAGTTAACAAAATATTATCGACCTCCCCAAGGCAAATATAGCGAGAATAACATGAAAATGGCGAAAGAATTAGGATACAAAACCATCTTTTGGAGCCTTGCCTATGTTGACTGGTATAACGATAAACAGCCTACACATGAGGAAGCATACAAAAAGCTTCTTGGTAGGATTCACCCTGGAGCAATCGTTCTTCTTCATAGTACATCTAAGACAAATTCTGAAATCTTAGACGAGTTAATTATGAAGTGGAAGGACATGGGTTATACATTTGGAACATTAGATGACATAGTACAATGAAATGGTAAACAGTATAAAGTTACATATCAAGTTATAGTTCAGCCTGTGGCATCCCATCTCCCTTTTGCGCAGACCGACTGAGTGCATCTTGTAAAGCGGAGCGGTCTGAACGCACGAAGGAAAGGCAAGTAAAAGGGCGATGGGGATGCCACAGGCTGAACTGTAACTTGAAAAATAATCCTTGACATTTCCAAATTATTATAATAGTATTATTACATCTCTTTGCACTGCATATAAATCTACGGTACAAACTGAGCAGGCGATGAACCAAGGGTTCGTGGGGCCGGGCCGGAAACGGCAACAGATAGAATCTATTACATCTGTGGGACAGTTAATGTTTCATAGGTGTATTTTTTTATACTTATTTAACATGAAACGAAGAACTTTGCAATGCCATTGAGCTATCATTACAATGCTTTTAAGCATATTAGGAGGTAACTTATAATGACAGAACAAAAACATTCCACGAGGCAGGGTCTGACAAGTGATCAGGTCAAAAGGCTACAGGAACAGTATGGTAAAAATGAACTTGTGGCTGAGAAAAAAGAAAGTTTTTTTCACAAGGTAATCGAAATCATTCGTGAACCAATGTTCCTGCTTTTACTTGTAGCTGCTGTAATCTATTTTATACTTGGAGAACCACGTGATGGCATAATAATGCTTGTATTTGTAATAGGTATTATAAGTATTGATGTCATACAAGAATGGAAGACTGACAAAACATTAAATGCCCTTAAAGATCTTTCTGCTCCACACATTACTGTAATAAGAGATGGAAAAGAGCAAAGAATTGCAAGTGTTAACTTAGTTCCAGGGGATTTGATGATAATTAATGAAGGTGTTAAGATTCCGGCAGATGGAGAAATAATTAAAGCAAATGACCTCTGTATAGATGAATCTACCCTTACTGGTGAAGCAATTGGCGTATGGAAGGTAACCGTTGATGACAATTCTGAAGCAGAAGCTGATAGCTACTGGCGTAAAGATTATTGCTATTCCGGAACTCTGGTTACTCAGGGAAGTGCCACAGTTCTTGTTGACAAAATCGGAGCTTCCACAGAGTATGGTAAGATTGGTGCTGACATAATTGCTGCTCCAGAGAGTACTTCTCCATTACAAAAACAGACAGGTGCTCTTGTTAAAACCTGTACCATTATTGCGGGAATTTTATTTGTATTAGTTGCAATACTGACTTACTTTAATATTCCTGACCATAAGCTGGCTGACAGGTTAATAGAGAGTATACTTTCCGGAATTACTCTTGCTATGGCAATGATACCTGAAGAATTTCCTGTTATCCTTACTGTATTCTTATCAATGGGTGCATGGAGGCTTGCTAAAAAGCAATCTTTGGTACGTAAACTTCCTTCGGTTGAAACTTTAGGAGCAGTATCTGTACTCTGCGTTGATAAAACAGGAACCATTACTATGAATAAAATGACAGTTCAAGACACTTGGTCTCCTAATGGTGAAAATGAAAAATTAACAGAAATAATGGGCTTTGCTTGTGAAACAGATGCTTATGATCCTATGGAAAAAGCAATGCTTGCTTATTGTGAAAAACTTGGAATTACAAAAGAATATTTATTTAATAGAGAATTAATTACAGAATATGCATTTACCAATGAACTTAAAATGATGGGTCATGTATGGAATTGCAATGATGGAATCCTCATTGCGGCGAAAGGTTCTCCTGAACGGATACTTACAATCTGTAATCTATCTGCTGCCGAAAAAGAACAGATAGAAAATAAGATAACTGAGATGTCAAAGAAAGGATTACGTGTAATTGGAGTTGGTTCAATGAAACTACAAGATAAAGCTGACATTCCAAATACAATTACGGAATGTAATTTAACTTTCTGCGGTTTGATTGGGCTTGCAGATCCACCAAGAGATTCTGTAAAAGAAGATATTAAACATTGTGTTAACGCTGGAATTCGCGTCGTCATGATTACCGGTGACAGCGGAATCACTGCAAGTTCTATTGCAAAACAAGTTGGTATACCAAATAGTGATAAGGTAATTACTGGTGAAGAACTTGATAAGATGAGTGATAGTGAGCTCCAAAAGCAGGTTAAAGATGTAAGTATCTTCTCCCGTGTTGTACCAGAGCATAAGATGCGTATTGTAAAAGCTTTTCAGGAGAATGGTGAGATAGTAGCAATGACAGGTGACGGAGTAAATGACGCACCTGCATTAAAACATGCAGATATTGGTATTGCCATGGGTAAACGTGGCTCTGAGGTTTCCAGGGAAGCTGCTGATTTAATCTTAATGGATGATAATTTTACAACTATTGTTGAAACCATCCATGATGGAAGAAGAATCTATGATAATATTAGAAAAGCAATTGGCTATGTATTTGCAATTCATATTCCTATTGCATTTTCAGCATTACTTGCTCCATTTTTTAATATTAGACCAACTGATTTATTATTACTTCCGGTTCATGTAGTACTTCTGGAACTAATTATTGATCCTACTTGTTCAATCGTATTAGAACGTCAGCCTGCAGAATCCAATATAATGAATCGTAAACCAAGAAATCCAAAAGAAAGTATCCTCACAAAGGGAACTTTAATAAAAGGAATCTTACAGGGATTTATCATATTTGCATTCTCATTTTCAACGTATTTTAATGCATTACAGCAAAATCCTGATAATTCAGCTTTAGCAAGAACTATGGGACTTTCAATCGTTATGATTGCAAATATCTTCTTAGTTATGGTTAATAGTTCAAATCAAGAATCTATTTTTTGCTCTATAAACAAACTTATAAAAGACAAAATTTTCTGGGCAGTTATATTTGGAACATTTGCAATGCTTTTATTGATATTATACACTCCGTTGTCAGGCATCTTAAGCCTTACAGCCCTTTCTGCAAAACAGATGTTTATGGTTATTGGCATCGCAGCTATTTCTGTATTATGGTATGAAGTTATAAAATTAATTAAACGCAGGAAATAATGATGTTAAAATAGTAATTTAAAAATAATGATATAGAAATAATGATATTAAAATAATGATATAGAAATAATGATATTAAAATAGAGGTTGCAGCAAAATAAAAAACTGTCATTCTGAGCCAAAGGCGAAGAATCTCATATTTTACGTTGAGATTCTTCGCCTTTTGGCTCAAAATTGTAATCCTAAATAGCACCACTATAAACGAAAGGGGTTCTTCGCAAATTCAACTTCGTTGAATTTTTGCTCAGAGTTATCACGCTAAACAGCACCACTACTATGAACGAGAGGGATTCTTCGCTACGCTCAGAATGACACGCTTTCATAGAAATGACATGTTTTCATACTTTTCTTTTTCAGAATAATTATCTATTACCGGCATTTTTCTGATAGTCACGTAATCTTTCTAATATATCCTCATGCTCAGAAAGAAAAGCATTAAATACATTCATTTTATGTACGGTTTTCGGATTTAAATTATGTTCCATCAATTCTGTCTGCTGTAGTAAATCATCTTCGCAGCCTAAAAGTTTTAGAAAATCCTCAATAATGTGATGACGCTTTAAAAGGTATTCTCCTATTTCCTTGCCACTTTCACTTAACAAGATTATGCCGTATTTCTTATATATCAGCAGACCTAGTATACCAAGTTTTTGTACCATTCTTGAAGCAGAGGCAGCTTTCACATTTAATAATTCTGCAAGTGTATTAATTCGAATATATCCTTCCTTTATACTATTTCTATATATCATCTCTAAATAATCCTCCATGGCAGATGTAAGCACACTTTTATTCTGCTCTAGAAGTTGATATCCCCTAACTGTATGAAATTCGTTATTTATCACTTTTATAACCATGCCCCCTTTCAAAGCCTAAGACTTACGCGCAGTACCAATCTCCGGGAGCAGTTGCAAAATAGCTTTAAAAAACTCTGGTCTAAATGCATATTAGGCTATTTGCAACAACCCACTTTCCATATTCCAAATTATTTCTATAATTTAAATATATGCAGTAACACATGAAGTTATTTTACATATGTTAGTGTAGGGTAAAACTATTACACCCCACTAAAAAAATGTAAACAAATTTATGTATTCAGGAGGTTAGGTTGAAAAAAGCAAACTTTTTTCAACCGGCAATTTGTGCCGGAGCACAAATCGCTGTCATTATTAAAATTGCGCCAAAGCGCCAGATTCGAGGTTATCAATGAATGAGAATATAATACCACTTAATTACTTACCTCTGGGAAAAAAGGCAAAAGTTACAGCACTTATATCTGAGGGAACAATTCGAAGAAGAATGCTTGATCTGGGGTTAACAAATGGTACCGAAATTGAAGCGTTGCAAAGAAGTCCTTCCGGAGATCCTATTGCTTACCATATTAGGGGAGCTGTAATTGCTTTGCGTTCAGAAGAAGCTTCAAAAATTATGGTAGTGGCAATTTAAACATTCCCTTATGAATCATAAAGATAATAGTAGCTAATGTACAAATCCCAATAAAGCGAAATAAAGATACTTTTCCATAGTTTATATAATTTTTAAAGGAGAGTTCAAAAAATGGGTTTGACAAGTCAGTCTACTGGAATAGGTGTATTAGACAGCGAATTAAAAATTGAACGTAGCCGTGTGGATGATAAAGTCATAGCACTTGCTGGAAATCCCAATGTTGGAAAGAGTACTGTATTCAACAGTTTGACAGGGTTAAATCAGCACACAGGTAATTGGCCTGGTAAAACAGTTACCAATGCACAAGGAAAATATAAACATAAGGATAAAAGTTTTATTATGGTAGATTTACCAGGTACTTATTCTCTCATGGCTAATTCTGTGGAAGAAGGAGTAGCCCGTGATTTCATATGTTTTGGGAACCCTGATGCTACTGTAATTGTTACCGATGCAACCTGTCTGGAAAGAAACCTAAATCTTGTTCTGCAAACGTTGGAAATAACTTCTAATGTTGTAGTCTGTGTAAATCTTTTAGATGAGGCTAAAAGGAAAAAAATCAGTATTAACTTAGAAGAACTTTCTAATCAGTTGGGAGTACCGGTTATCGGAACCAGTGCAAGAAGCGGAAGAGGACTGGACGCTCTGATGGATGCCGTATATGAAGTTACAAATCAAGAAACAGCCAACCTTCCACTACAAATTGCATATGATGATACTATTGAAGAAGCAATTCGTATTCTGGAGCCAGCCATACAGGAACAGCTAAAAGATAAACTTAACAGCCGTTGGATAGCTATTAAGCTTTTGGATGGGGATGAAACTTTACTGGAAGCAATACAAAAATACTTAGATTATAATTTAACGTCAGATGAAAATATCTTACAGAAAATAAGTGAAGCAAAAGAGAAGATATGTATAGCTGGAATAGACCATAATATGTTAAGAGATAAGATTGTATCCCATATGGTAAGTATTGCAGAAACAATCTGTAGCAAGTCTATTACTTTTAAAAATGAAAAATATAATCAAACAGACCGTAAAATTGATGCTATTGTGACCTCAAGAATATTTGGAATTCCATTGATGATAGGGTTGCTTGGTGTAGTATTCTGGCTTACCATTACTGGAGCTAATTACCCTTCCGAAATAATTGCAAAGTTTCTTTTCTGGATAGAAGACCAACTTACTGTATTTTTCACATGGCTTGGAACTCCATCCTGGGTACATGGTGCTTTGGTTATGGGAGTCTATCGTACTCTGGCATGGGTCGTATCTGTCATGTTACCTCCTATGGCAATATTCTTTCCTCTTTTTACCCTTCTGGAAGACTTAGGTTATTTACCAAGAGTGGCTTTTAACTTAGATAATTTTTTTAAAAAGTCATGTGCACATGGGAAGCAGGCACTTACCATGTGTATGGGATTTGGATGTAATGCAGCAGGTATAATTGGGTGTCGAATTATAGATTCGCCAAGGGAAAGACTCATTGCAATGATTACAAATAATTTTGTACCATGTAATGGCCGTTTTCCTACTCTGATAGCTATCATTACCATGTTCTTTGCAGGAGCAGTTGCAAGTCCTTTTCAATCCTTAATATCTACGCTATTATTAACCGGGGTAATTGTCTATGGTGTATTTATGACATTAATTATATCAAAAATATTATCCAAAACCATCCTAAAAGGTCTTCCTTCCTCTTTTACCTTAGAGCTTCCACCTTACCGGAAACCACAGATTGCAAGAGTGATTGTCCGATCTGTATTTGATAGAACTTTATTTGTTCTAGGCCGTGCTATTTCCGTAGCGGCTCCCGCCGGCTTAATCATATGGATTATGGCAAATATTCATATAGGTGATTTAAGTTTACTTTCCCATTGTGCCGGTTTCTTAAATCCTTTTGCAAAGTTAATCGGTTTAGATGGATATATCTTGATGGCATTCATACTGGGATTTCCGGCAAATGAAATCGTTGTACCAATCATTATAATGAGTTATATGGCAACCGGCAATATAATGGAGCTGAATAGCTTAGATAAGCTTAGAGAACTGCTTGTTTCTCATGGCTGGACCTGGCTTACTGCTGTTTGTACCATGCTGTTTTCATTAATGCACTGGCCCTGTGGTACAACATGCTGGACAATAAAGAAAGAATCTCAAAGTTGGAAATGGACAATAGTCTCATTTCTTATTCCAACAATAACCGGTATAGTAACATGCTTCTTTATTGCAAATACAGTAAGATTGACTGGCTTAATATAAACTTGACATGGCTCACCTAAGGTATAAGATAAAGAGAATCCGTTATCTTATATCTTTAGGAGAGCTATTATTATTTGCCATGATAAATTACCTCAGACTAGTGTGAAATAGGATTAACTGTAATAAAATAAAGTGAACTATTAGGTCCACTCCATAAAACGATTGCTAATATAGACCAAGTATTTTCAGCCGTTTTTTTACTTTCATATTAGCATAGAGGAGAAATAATTTTTTAAATAAAATAGAGAGATGATGTAGTTGCTTAATTGGAAAATATTATTAAAATATGTTATGATTATAAATACAAATATAGTATAATAGAAAGTAATTCGTGTTTGAACCAAAATATGAAGTACAATTATTAATATTTGATGAGGTGATGTAATGAAAAAGGTCTTTCGGTATATGGGTACAATTATAGTTGTATTAGCCATCTTATTTTTGATTCTAAATTCTAATAGTGATATTGGTACTTGTAAATCAAATATTGAAAATGACGCAAGAATTTCTCATCAAATTGACGATAGTTGGCAAGTGGCAAAATCAACAACTGACACTATGTCTGCTATGCTTTTTTATGATGAAAATCTTAGTCATTACACTTTTTCAATCTATGTTAATAGAGCTGGTTTATCATTTGGATATTTCTTTCGAGGTGGTGGTTCTACTAATATTGAATATGAGAGTATTGCCGAATACAAAATAGAAGGATATCAGGAAAAAGCTTACCTTTCCCTGAACAAACAGCAGGTTTCTAAAGTTGAAATTGACAAAGGTAATACCGTTGAAATCATGGACATAGACTACTCTAAACCTTTTGCTATTGTTTTACCATCTGGTAAAGGAGCAATTAAATTTTACAATAAAGATGGCGATATTGTGGAAACAATACCAATACTATTATGAGCATAAAAGAATCTTGTACATGCTATATTGAAAATACATCTATAAAATGCCATACAAGGAATAAAAATTTGTGCTCTGTTTGTGGAAAGAAAGGTACTCTAATAAAAAATGTTATTCCAATTTTAAGCTCAGGCAGCAATTTCCTGTAATTAGTAATCACTGATAAGGAACATCTTGCTGAAATATAAAATAGTTGTCATGTTAAGTAATTGTAATATAAAATGATAGGAGAATTTCATTACAAATGTCGAATAAAAGTAATCAGATTTTAAAACAGGCGGGGATTCTGGCTATGACGGGCATCCTATGTAGAATTATTGGATTTATATATAAAATTCCTTTGACAAATATCATTGGAAACCGTGGAAATGGTTATTATGAATTGGCGTATATTGTATATTCAAATGTACTATTAATAACTTCATATAGTATTCCTGGTGCTATTTCCAAAGTAATGGCAGAGCGTTTGGCGGTAAATGAATATCGTAATGCTCAGAAAGTATTTCATTGTTCATTGATTTATGTACTGATAGTTGGTGGTGCGGCAAGTGCCATTACATTTTTTGTGGCACCATATTTTGTTGCTAAAGAGACAGCCGCAGTACTTAGAGTACTCTGTCCAACCATATTTTTTTCTGGAATATTAGGGGTTTATCGTGGATATTTTCAGGCACACAATACAATGGTGCAATCAAGTATTTCACAGATATTTGAGCAAATAGTAAATGCTGTAGTTAGTATTGGCATGGCAGTGTTTTTCGTTAATCTCGCAAGTGGAAGCGATGAGACAACAATAGCGGTAAACGGTGCAATTGGTAGTGCAATAGGCACTGGGGCGGGTGTCTTAACTGCATTATTATTTATGTTGTTAGTATATCGATATAATCACAGTTACATCGAAAGAAAGATCAAAGGAGACTGTACAACAAATAAGGAAGCCTATGGAACAATTTTTAAGGTTATTATGGCTATGGTTACACCTATAATATTAAGTACGTTTATTTACAATTTAAATTCACTGTTAAGTGCGGGAATTTTTAAAAAAGTTTCTAGTGTAATCAATTTATATGATGAAAATACAGCTACAGAATTGTATGGTGTATTTTCTGCTAAAACAGTTACATTAATTAATGTGCCAATCGCAATAGCTTCTGCGTTAGCAACTACCTTGCTTCCTAATATTGCGGGAACTTATGCCTTATGTGGTGAAAAAGCAACATCAAAAAAGGTTAATGATTCATTAAAAATGTTGATGATTATTGTTATCCCAGCTACATTCGGAATGTTCATTTTTGCTGGTCCTATCATGAAGTTTATGTACCCAAAGCCAGGTGAGTGGGAATTGGCTGCAAGCTTATTGAGAATATTATGTTTTGATGTTATTTTTATATCTATTTCTACATTAAGTAATGCTGTTTTACAAGCATTAGGACAACCTAAAAAAACGGTAATTAATGCTTCTATTGCACTAGTGCTTCAGACAATCATTCTTGTTGTTTTATTGGTGTATACCAATCTTGGCATTTATGCATTAGCAGTAGCGACTGTTTTATATGCAATCATCATGTGCATATTGAATAGAACAACTGTATTAAGATATCTAAGTTATAAGCAAAATATTATGGTTACCTATGTTTATCCAACAATTGCATCATTAGTTATGGGCGCTGTATCCTTCAGTATATATATCCTTCTATATAAAATATATCCAAGCAATCGTATAGACTTAATCATTGCAGTTGCTATTGCTATGGTTGTTTATTTTGCAGCTATTATTAAACTGGGTGGTATAAGTGAAGAGGAGTTAAGAAGGCTTCCCAAAGGATATATTATTGTTTCAATTGCCAAGAAATCCAAACTTATAATCGGTTGAGATAATAAAATAACAGAAATTGTGCTTATTAAATGTGCTTATAAAATATACTTATTAATAAGGGCACTTATTATAAAAAGTTTGCTTATTGTAATACTTTAAAAAAAATGTCATTGCTATGAAAGCATGTCATTCTGAGCGCAGCGAAGAATCCCTTTCGTTCATAGTGGTGCTGTTAAGCGTGACAATTCTGAGCTGCAGGCGAAGAATCTCAATATATACAGGGATAGAGATTCTTCGCCTGCGGCTCAGAATGACATTCTTTTTTTACGATAATTTATTATAATAAGCTGACTTTTTATAATACGCTTTATAATAAGCTAACTTTTTAGTTAAGCCCATAATCCTCCAATGATGTTTTAAGGAAAATTTCCTGATTAATCTGATGCTCCTTAATTAATTTTATTGCTGATTCTGCATCTTCTGCTGGAAATACAATAATATCATTTCCCTGGAAAATTCGAATGGAATCCTCATAAGGGCTGTTGATACAATCATCTTCATAATTTGCCAAAACCAGATATGAAAATTTTGAATCTGTATTTACCCAGTTAACTTTAGCAAAACCTGGAACCGTTTTACCATTTACAACAATATTTCTAACATAGCTTATGATTCCTCTTTTCTCAAGGTCATCTTTACCGTAACCGTTGCTGTATACCAATAAACTATTATTTCCTTTAGAATGTTCTAGGTTACTAAGTTGTACTTCTCCATTAAATGTGAACATATCTTTACTTTTATCTATGCTGCCATTGATAGAAACTGTAACATTTTCTATCAATTCTTGTGTATCTTTACTAATTCTAACACCTTTCATTTCTTTTTTTATTTTACCATATTGTATATTATCATCTAAATTAGCAATATAATAAGCACCAATAATTAGAATCAATGAGGCAATAATTATAAATATTGCAAAATGTTTTTTATTAATCTTCATATTTTAAGTTACAACCTCCAAATTGATTTTAGTATTCTTTGTCTATAGTTTATTATAGTACTAAATTTTGCAATTCTTTTCATAATTTAATTCTTTCTTACTTAAATATAATTACTAAAATATCCCTATTTCAGTATAGATTATAGTAGTAATTATGTCAAGTTTAAAGCATTTAGTGAGATTAATTATACTTATATTATTTTGGTGCCAGGCACCAGAAATTACATTCTAATAAAATCTTGAAAAATTAAGTTTGAAATGGTACTATATGGTATATAAGGAATATTAAATTAAAATTATGGGAGGGGTATTTTAATGAATGAGAATAAAACAAGGTTTATAGGTAATATTATCGTTGCTTTGATACTATCGATTGCGGTGATAATTGCCTGTTTTATTGGAGTTAATGGTCTGGCAGATTTTAAAAGTAAAAAAAATAGTATCGATGTCCGAGGATATGCAGTACAGCAGATTACATCCGATTTAATTGTATGGACTGGATATTTTGATGTACAGTCCATTGATTTAAAGGACGGTTATAACAGACTCGAAGCAGACAAGGAAAAGGTAAAGAAATATTTTGTAGAAAATGGATTCAAGGAAGAGGATTTGGTGTTTTCCTCCATTTCTACTAAAGAAAATTATGTCTTAAATGAATATGGAGCAAATACCAACGAGATAGCCAATTATAATTTAAGCCAGACGGTAACAATAAGCTCGGATGAAATTGATAAAGTAACGGAAATCTCAAGAAATGCAACCGAGCTATTAAATGAAGGAGTCCAATTCCAATCTTATGCTCCGGAATACCATTATACCAAGCTGGCTGATTTAAAAGTAACAATGTTAGCAGAAGCTTCTAAAGATGCAACAAATCGAGCCAAGGTGATTGCAGAAAATGCAGGAAGTAAGCTGGGAGATTTATCACATGCACACATTTCTGATATGAAGATTACACCCTTATATACGAATGGGGTTGATTATTATGACGGATATGGCTATCGTTTAGGCAATGACATCGCTTCATTAGAAAAAGAGGTATCTGTGGTGCTAAATTGTACCTTTGAAATTAAGTAAATAGAATAGATACATAATAAGGTATGCTATTAAAGAGACCGTAAGGTCTCTTTTTTGAGCTATTAAAGTAACAGGTTAAAATAAATATACTTATATTAAAAATCATTTGAATAATTGGTAAATTGAGGTATAATTTTAATATGAGTTAATTCAGAATCGTTCGTAAATGATATAGAAAAGCAGGAATTTCCAGAGGAGGATTACATAATGGATTTCAGAAATACATTTGACCGAATGCCAGAAATATTTGATAAATATAGACTCCGATATTGTGATGAACTTTTTACAGAAATAATTGCTGTATCAGACTTGAATTCAAGCAAAGATGTACTTGAAATTGGTCCAGGGACAGGGCAAGCAACAGAGCCTATTTTAAAAACCGGCTGTAATTATAAGGCAATTGAACTTGGAGAGAACTTTACAGAATATATGAAAAACAAATATGGGATTTATAGTAATTTTGATATAGTAAATGCTGATTTTGAAACATACGATTTTGGAAATCAAACATTTGATTTAATATATTCAGCTGCTACAATTCAATGGATACCTGAAGAAATAGCATTCTCAAAAGTCTACAATATACTAAAACCTGGTGGTATTCTTGCAATGTTTATGACCCGTTCAGATGAGAAAAGTGCAAATGACGAACTGTACAATAGAATAGACGAGGTATATAAAGAACACTTTTCTGTTAAGCAGAGATATAATTGTAAAATAAAATATGATAATGTTGTGAATTATGGCTTTGTTAATTACAAATATCAAGACTGGAAAAAGGTAAGAACACTTAATGCTGATGAATATATTTCATCTATTAGTACACATTGTGAGCATATAACTTTAGAAGAGCCTTATAAGTCCAGATTTTACACGGGAGTAAGAAAGGTCATTATAGATGCTGGCAATAAAATCATTATTAACGATACTATTCCATTATATCTTGCTCAAAAACCGCTATAAATTCCAAATTTTAGGTTGGATAATAAAATAGTAATTTATAGAAATTAAAAATTATATATGTTAACGGAAGAATCTTACTATGATAAACAAGAAAAGCATAAATATTTGTGGATAATCTTACCTTTACAAGTTATGGAGGAAATATGTTTAAAGATAAATTTAATATTAGTAATATTCCTGCAGTTTTGTGGGGAGAAAAGAGTGAAAAACTTTTTATTGCAGTACATGGAAATATGTCGAATAAGGAAGATGTTGTAATTGAAATTTTAGCTGAAGAAGCGTTTCAAAAAGGTTATCAAGTATTAAGCTTCGATTTACCAGAGCATGGTGAAAGAAAAAGTGATAATACTCCTTGCAAAGTACAGTTTTGCGTTAGTGATTTATGTATAATTATGAACTATGCAAAAGAACATTGGAAAGAAGTGAGTTTGTTTGCATGTAGTATGGGGGCTTACTTTAGCCTTTTAGCGTATCAAAATGATATGTTGAAAAAGGCATTGTTTTTATCACCAGTAGTTAATATGGAAAGAATTATTGAAAATATGATGATATGGTTTAATGTAACACCAGAGCGTTTGCAAAAGGAATTGACGATAGAAACACCAATTGGTCAAAAGCTGTATTGGGATTATTTCTGTTATGTAAAACAACATCCAATTAATACGTGGAATACAGATACGGATATTATATATGGAGCTAAGGATGAATTGTGTGAATTTGAAACTATTAATTATTTTGTTAAAAAATTCTGTTGTGGATTAGAAGTTATGGATGCAGGAGAACATTACTTTCATACAGATGAACAGTTGAATGTATTTAGGCATTGGTTACGAAAGCACATTGATTAATAAATTCCAATCTGTCTCTAATATTAGAGCATAAAAGAACATTTTTTAAAATTCTTTCACTAGAGCTGCTGTCCCCGACACACAAGTTATAAATAGCTTTTTTCCCAACCCTTATCGAGAAGATAATGGTAATCTGGAATGCATAGACAGCCTTATTTGATGCAAATATCGGAGGTAATGTAATGATGAAATCTCAAGGCAATGATATAACCAATAGAAGCCATATAAAATTTAAAAACAATATTTTCATACTTATTGTAGGATTTTCCCTGCTTTTAATGACAGCTCTTATTGTACGTAAACGTTTAGCATTGGAGGAGCCAATTTATTACCGCTACTTAGTTGAGCATTATTTACCAACAATTCCAGATTCCGTAGTGGAAACATCTTCAATAAGGTTAAGCTATGTTGCAGACATTAAAGATAAACGGGAAATTACTAATGTTACGTTTAATAATCATCCTAAATTAGATGTAACTGTAACCGATCATGTCACCAAGAAATATTGGATTTACAAATTAGTGACAGTTACATTATTTTTAGAATGGGATATAGATAAAGCTGACGTTTTACCAAAGTTTGTAGAAATAAATAGTATTGATGTAAATTATTCTAACAAAAGCAGCCAAGTAGTGGATATTGGAAATATATATATCTATAGTGGGGAAGCTTCCGAGGAGATATTAGAACCTGTTGACTGTTTGCCATTATACGATTTAGTTCGAAAACAGACATATGAAACTCCTGAAAAGGTAAGTATTGAAGGGTTTTCCGATTCTACAAACAAATTTCTTGAAAATGAGGACATTCTAGAATCATTATCATTTAGGTTCAATAATTTCGACCTTTTAAATAGTTCAAAGCCAATAAGTATCCCTAAAGGGCAGCAAATAGAATTTAAGATGAAAATCAAAGATATTACTAAAAAAGACTTTTTTACTACAAGTAAATTTGATTTTTATGAATTTAGACCTCAGATTATCTTGTTCGATGAGTCAGGAAATGAATACTTTGTATCCGTATATAATCCATGTATATTCCATGAATTCGACAGTTATGATGATGTAAGGAAATTTATCAAGCGACGAAGTTGTTGATGGGACAGATACACATGAAATTATAACCTTTGGACCTTTTTGTATAGAGCCTAAATAGAAGGGATGTGGAGTGGGAGAGTTGTTATTAAGAGAAACAATGAAACTAGCTGCAAATAAAGGATATAAAGGGATTGTAATTTTAGGAGAACCAGATTATTATCCTAGAATAGGATTTAAAACATGTGACAACTTTAATATTACAACTGCTGATGGTAAAAACTTTGATGCATTTATTATGACAATATGGGAGAAAATTTATGATGCAAGAAATTGATTTAATTTGTGGATATAAGATAAAGCATCTTTCCAAAGATAACAATAATATTATTGAGAAATTCTGTGAGAAATGTTCAGATTATTTTATATTGTGTGATGGTGAATTTCCATCTAAAGAAAAGATAAATAAAATATTTACTGATTTACCACCTAATAAAAATTTTGATGATAAATTTCTCTTAGGTGTATATAACTCTGATGAGTTAGTAGGTATAGTTGATATTATAAAAGATTTTCCAACTATAGGAGAGTGGATGCTTGGATTAATGCTTCTAGCACCAGAGGAAAGAGGTAGCGGATTAGGAAAAATGGCTCATGAAGCGTTGGTTGAGTGGGCAAAAGGTTTAGGGGCAAAGACATTTAGGATAGGAGTACTTGAAGATAATTATAGAGCTTTTAATTTTTGGTCCAATTTAGGATATACAAAGATAAGAGAGATTAGCATGGATTTTTCATCAAAGACTCATATGGTAAATATTATGAGGTTACAGGTTTGACAAGAAGTGAGAATTGGTTTATACCAAATGAAATGAATAATGATAATGAATAAAAGGGAGAAACAAATATCCGTTATTTTCGAATAATTCAGAAGGATGGAATAGAAGATGAAAAATGATAATGTACATGAAAATTTAAAAGTAAGAAATTTTCTAATTTTTAAATATGTAAGTGAAATAATTTTAGTAGGGGTTTTATTTTTACTAGGATACGTTAAAATAAACATAAAGTATCATATTTTTTTAACGATACTTATATTTGCTGTTTTTATAGTTACATATATAATCAGAAAATATAAGTATAAAATTGAACCATATAAGGAAAATTCTATTTTCTATTTTGTAATGACTTTACTTGTAATTATAGAGCTCCTAAATCAGGATTTATTTATATTATTATGGTATATACTATTTGTTTGCAGGGAAATAGTCATTTTAAAAAAGCTCTTAAAAAAAGCATAATATAATAAGAGCGCGCCTGGCTTGCCAGATATTGAAATAACGCTGGTTGACGGTTAGGTCTCTTATAGGTAAATGAATTAATTAAGAGTTAAATCGAAGTAAAATTCTACACCGTCTTCCAAATTATTAAAACCATATTCTTTACCATGTGCATTCATTATAGCTACTACAAGAGCTAATCCAAGACCAACCCCACCTTGATCTCTGGAACGTGATTTATCTACTTTATAAAGTTTATTCCAAATCTTGTCCGTGTCTTCCAGAGGTATTTGATTTCCGGTATTTCGTACAAATATCCGAATATTATTATTTGTACATCTATAGTATATATTTATTCTTGAATCTTTTGGAGCATGATTTTTTGATAAAAATGGTCGTAGACGTTCACAATTTTACAACAGCCCTTTTATTATAAACAATACTTTGTTAAAATGTATTTAACTAATTGTAAATTCAAGGTATAATATACATATGCTTCATTTAATTATTTACAATTGCGTACCAAAGCAAGATTAGGAGAGTAGAATGCTTTATTTGAAAACTTTTACATTCCCCAGTGCCGACATGGAATTTAATTTTTTTATGAGTATCAAAAGAACTTGTTATGATTCTTTTTATCCTTTTAAAATACTATCTGCTCATGGTCTTCGCAGGCTTGATTTCGAGCCGGTTACCATATTATACGGAGGCAATGGTTCGGGAAAGTCTACGGCACTGAATGTTATTGCAGAAAAAACAGGCATCTGTCGTGATTCCATTTATAATAAATCTAATTTCTTTCTTGACTATGTCAGCCTGTGCGATATGGATGCAAGAGAAGATATTCCTGAAAACAGCAGAATTATCGCCAGTGATGATGTATTTGACTATATGCTGAATATCCGTAATCTGAATGAAGGAATCGATTTGAGGCGGGAAGAACTATTTGGTGAATATTTAGATGCAAAATACTCCCAGTTCCAAATGAAATCACTTGCCGACTATGAACAGCTGAAAAAAGTAAATAACTCCAGACGTAAAACCCAGTCACGTTTTGTCAGAGGCGAATTGATTGATAATGTACGTGAATATTCCAATGGTGAAAGTGCATTTCTTTATTTTACTGAAAAAATCGGTGAAAATGGACTTTATTTATTGGATGAGCCGGAAAACAGTCTTTCTCCAAAGCGTCAAGTGGAATTAATGAGCTTCCTTGAGGATTCGGCGCGATTTTTCGGGTGCCAATTTATTATATCCACCCATTCACCCTTTCTGCTTTCCATGGATGGAGCAAGAATTTATAACCTTGATAGGAATCCTGTTACAATAGAACGTTGGACAGATTTAGAAAATGTGCGTACCTATTATGACTTTTTTAAAACATATGAAAATGAGTTTCTATAGTGAAATGAACAGAGTGGTTCATTTCACTACAGCTCTATTCATTCCAAGAATCCTCAACCTCTCTCTGAATTTCTTCTGCAGGTGCAGTGCAGCTTCAATAATAGTTTTACCTGAATAGTTTTACCTGTTTTCATCAAATATTGCTTTATCATATAATAACCACAGGCATATTCCACAAAGTGGGAGACCAACTGGAAAATAACTCTGCATGGAGGCTGCCCCTGGCACACGACTTTGCAAAGCAAAGTATAGTATACGCTTTGTCAGCGTTGCCACTTCAAATGCCGTTGCCTGTTCTTTTTGCCGTATATCACAACGGTTACAATTGAAATAAGAATAATCACAGCATTTGCGGCAATTGTTCCCGCCCAAGTCATAGTCATAGTGCCGAAGGTAGGGGATGCCGCATTGAACATGGTGTGGAATAATACACACATAAACACACAGCCTTTTCCTGATATTTTGTGGATTGCCCCGTTGAAAAACCGAAACGCCATGAGTTGAATTGCAAACATCCAAAAGTTAATGAGTCCCTCTCCGTGACTCGTCCCCGGAATGAAGAAAAGAGGGATATGCCATAAAGCCCAAATGATTCCAACAGAAACAGAAGATAAAACAAAGCCATATTTTTTGTCAAGCTCAGGCTGCAATATATACATCCAGCCAGCTTCCTCCAAGCCACCGATAATAAGATTACCAGGTAGGGGACATCCGCAAGCAAGCCCTTATCAAAGAGATTGCAGACTTGAAGGTAGACATCATCTGCCCAGAACAGGTACAGCAGATTTCTTCGGCTACTTGGGCACACGTAAAATCGGCAGCTTTGATGATAAGCAGCAGGTGCTGGATTTTTAGTTACGACCATGGAAGCCACCAGCGAAAAGATGAATATTACATAGAAAATCTGACGGGCAGTATAACCCATCAGACCGTTACCCTATGCAGTCTTTTGTATACTGTACTTTACTTTTATAAAATATTTATAAAAATATTGCTTTAACACATTCCAGCTATAAAGAGTGTTATGAAATAGAATAGTAGAAGAAATTTTAATTAATATAAAAAGGAATTGAATAATTGGTAAATTGAGGTATAACCTTTATATACTTAATTACAATTGATGGGAGTCCTAAATATTAGTTTTGACGGCACTTGTGGTGGAAAAATATATGATGACTTTGATGATTATCTTTTGCCGGTTGCAAACGTGAAAACAGATGTTAAAAATTTTGGAGGGAAAAATGAATAGTGAATTTTGGACAGCGTTAGATAATTTAGTAAATCAATCTGAAATTGTGATTGACAGACCAAAAGGTACCGCCCATCCAAGATATCCTGACTTTATCTATAAAGTGGATTATGGCTTCTTAAAAAATACCACTTCAATGGATGGCGCAGGAATTGATATATGGGTTGGAACTGATGAAAAAAGGAATATTGATGCAATAATGTGCACTGTTGATTTAATGAAACGGGATTCGGAAATAAAGATACTAATTGGATGCACAGAAGAAGAGAAGGAAACAGTTTACAATACACATAATGAATCAGAATATATGAAAGGTATTTTATTACGACGAGAGAAATAAATTATTAGCCTTAATTTATCAAAAGACTCGTCAGGTGGAATATTATAAAAATGAGTATCGATTAAACTTTTAAGGAGATAGCCTTATGAATTACTTAGTTAATCTAGAAAAATGTGTAACGGGATTTTGTATTGATGACCAATTTGTTGATTGTATTTCTAATGAAAGCATCTATAAGATAAATAAGCACACTAAAGAAATAATTTATTCAAAAAAGTTATTTAAAAAAGAAGGGTTTTCGAGAAATTTAGTAGCTAATAATAAACTATTATTTATTAGAGATTTTTGCACATTATACATTATGGATAAAAATGATTATTCAATTTTATCCATTTTACAATTAGGAAATGATTTATCTTCTGATATTTGTGGTATGACGATTGATGAAAAGAATATTTATACCTACATGCGTAATGGAACAATAAACGTTATTGATAATAAAAATTTTACAATACAAAAGAAAAACCACATATCCTCAACCAGTATTTGGGATGTACATAGCTATAATGATATTTTATTAGGGGTAAATGTTGGTGGAGAAATATTATATATCAATAAAGCAAATATGGAACTTATTAAATCCATCTCACTTAGCAAACAGAATATTGGTAGTTTTTCAATAGATATGCATTATATATATGCTGCTGGCCAGGACAAAACACTTTATCTTGTAGATATAGAATCAGGGAAATGTATACTAAAAAAACGGAATGCACATAAAAGAATGTTTGACTGTGTTGGGATTTATAATAATTATATTATTACAATATCGTATCCATGTAGTGAAATATGCTTTTGGAATAAGGAAACACTTGAATTGGAGAGTACAATAAATATTCCACTTACATTATCAGGACGTACCGTGATAGAAAATGATACATTGCATATAGCTTCCAAAAATATCAATGGAATAATATCTTTTGACTTAAAACAATATTTAGCAAGATAACATATTATTATATAATTATGTATTGACGCAGAAAGGTAAATACATGATTACCCATTTGTAAAGCCGAACGGAACTGTCAACGGTGGGCGCAGCCCATTTACTTGCCATTGATTGACTCGCTGATTGTAGGGCTGTCTTAATCAGGACTACCAGTGTTAACTGGTGGTCCTGATTTTGTTATCTATTAAATATTCCGCCAGTTTGACGATAATATCACTTTTATTTATAGCTATAGATGAAATATGTTATACCTTTCAGTAGAATAGTAATAGTTAGTATCGTTATAGCGATATGAAATGCTGCCATATTGAATAATGCCGTAGTAACTGTGCTGAAAAGTAATATTACCAAAAGAATATCTATTACTATACCACCACTTTTGTCATGCAAATATTGATTCCTTTCGTCTTGTTCCAACTGCATTTGCTCTTTGAGCAATAGTCTATTTTTAAGTAGTTTTTTGTTGTAAACAATTCTATAAATGATATAAATAAATCCCCCAAAAAAGATAACTCCGCTGGTTGTATTAGCTAAGTCCGTCATAATTCTTGAGTCCCCACCAATTTCTCCAACTACAAACATATAGATTATCATAGCAAAAACAAGCACCCATAAAATGCGAACACGCCATTTAATTTTATCCGTATAACTTAATTTATCAAAATTCTTCATACTTTTTGTCCTCCAATTCTTTGTTTTCTTTCAAACAGCATAGTTCTTCAATACTCACTTGAAATACCTCTGCCATACGATAAGCCAACATAAGAGAAGGATTATACTGTTCTTTTTCGATGGAAATAATTGTACGATTTGACACATGGACTAAATCTGCAAGTTGCTGTTGAGTTAATTTAGCAGCAGTCCGCAGTTCTTTTACTTTCGTTTTCAATCATTTTCTCCTCTCTATGTGAAGTAAGCTTCCTATGAAGTTCACTTCACAATATCACAAAATTTATAATATGTCAATCTTGCAATAACAATCTCGCATGCCTATTGTTTTTACTCCGAGTGTATTCGGTATCCACTAAAAGACAAAAGCGGTTTTCAAAGGATACTGAATTCATGGATTCATCAATGTCCGGAATGGGTGAAACATTACAGTATGCATTTCACAGGGCACAAACCCTGCTATTTTTTTCATTGACTTATAGATGGTTTTAAACCTCTAAAACCAATTTTCATCAATTAATCATAAAATAAAAGATAATATCTTAGTATATATACTTTGAAATGTTAATCATAACATGGTATATTAAAACTACGTATATTAGAAATAATGTGAAGTTCGGATAAGGAGTCATCTTTTGAAAAAAGCAATTTATAAGGAATCGTTAATGCAGAAAATCAATAAAGTAAAGCTGTTAAGTAAGATTCGTGCATTCGAAAATAAAGTGATTCACAATTGAATTAAATCTTGTACCAAGGATAAGCAAGCTAAACTGAGGCATAGTTGAAAAAATCTTTAATTTAAAGGAGAAGAAGGTATGCGCAATGTTTATGAGAATGTTCCAGAATTCGAAAATGAAAGTTTTTTGTTGAGAATGGTATCAAATAATGATATTGATAGTTTATTTAAGGTTTATTCGGATAAAAAAGCGATTCCTTTTTTTAATAGCGATAACTGCCATGGAGATACCTTTTATTATGATACTATTGAAAAAATGAAGAAAGCAGTTGAGTTCTGGTTGTATTCATATAAAGAAAAATATTTTGTTAGATGGAGTATTATGGAAAAAGTACCAATAAAGCAATTGGTACAATAGAACTTTTCCATAGGGATGCAAATGACTATTTTACCAATACGGGATTACTCCGCTTAGATTTAGCAAGTGATTATGAGAAAGAATCTATAATTGAAGATATTTTAAATCTTATCATTTCTGATACATATGAGCTTTTTGAATGTGATAAAATTGCAACAAAAGCAATTTCAACTGCAATTGAACGTATACAGGCATTAAGAAATTGTGCTTTTATATCAACAGATAAATGTCTAATTGGTGGAGATGGAACAGAATATGATTCTTACTATGTGTTAGAACGATAAATAGGATGTATTTTAGTACTAGGGTCAGTGATGTTGTGAATTGTAAAAATACAATGATTGATATATAATGACTTTACAAAGTATTAGCTAGAAGCCAATTTGAAATATATATAGAAAGGTTCCACAGAATGATACTTTTCAAACTATTTATTTGTGGCAATATCACATCTGTTCACAGACGTGATATTGAAGAAAAAAGCCTTCAACCACAGAGACTATTTTAGTTTTGAATAGAACTCAAAACAAGAAAGGTACAGGTATTATGAAGTCATTAGTAATAGCCGAGAAACCATCGGTTGGAAGAGACATTGCAAAAGTCTTAAAATGTTCTAAAAGCATAAATGGAGCCATAGAAGGAGAACGATATATTGTCACATGGGGACTAGGTCATCTGGTTTCATTAGCGGATCCGGAAGTATATGATGGTAAATACAAAGAGTGGAAAATGGAACACCTTCCTATGTTACCGAAGAAGTTTGAATTAGTTGTAATGAAACAAACAAGTAAGCAATATCAAAACGTTAAGTCACAAATTCATCGAAATGATGTATCGGATATTATTATTGCTACTGATGCTGGACGTGAGGGTGAATTAGTTGCTAGGTGGATACTAGAAAAAGCTAAGAATAATAAGCCAGTGAGGAGATTGTGGATTTCATCTGTTACAGACAAAGCAATCAAAGAAGGCTTTTCTCATCTTAAGGATGGCAAAGAATATGAGAATCTCTACCAGGCAGCTGTAGCAAGGGCTGAAGCAGACTGGATTGTGGGAATGAATGCCACAAGAGCTCTAACGTGTAAATATAATGCCAGCCTTTCTTGTGGACGAGTTCAGACACCTACATTAGCAATGATTGCCAAGAGGGAAGAAGATATAAAAAGTTTCGTACCGGTTCCATACTATGGACTTATCGGAAGAGTTAATGGAATGACAATTAATTGGAAAGATTCAAAATCAAAAGGTTATACTACCTTTGATAAAAGTAGAGTGGACGATGTATTAAAAGTTGTAACAGGAAAAGATGGTATAGTTACAGAACTAAATTCTATAATGAAAAAAACCTATTCACCTGGATTATATGATTTAACCGAACTGCAAAGAGATGCCAATAAGAGATATGATTTTTCAGCGAAAGAAACTCTAAATATTATGCAACGCTTATATGAAAATCATAAAGTGTTAACTTATCCAAGAACGGATTCCAGGTACCTTACCACGGATATTATAGGGACTTTAAAAGAACGATTAGATGCTATCAGTGTTGGTCCATATAAAAAATACGCAGCCATGTTAGCGAGAAAACCAATAGCAACCAATTCTTCATTTGTAGATAATCAAAAAGTAAGTGATCATCATGCTATTATACCAACGGAACAATATGTTCGCCTTGATAATCTAAGTACGGATGAGAGAAAAATCTATGATCTGGTGGTTAAAAGATTCCTGGCTGTGCTAAGTCTACCTTGTGAATATGAAGAAGTAACAATAAAGGTAGAAGTGGAAAAGGAAGTATTTATTGCAAATGGTAAGGTAATTAAGGCTTTAGGATATAAAGAAATTTATGAAAATACATTTGAAGAAGAAGCTGATCTGGAAAAGTTGCCCAAAGTAAATAAAAATGATATTCTAAAGAATATCCAATTCTCCATTACAGCTGGTAAGACGAAACCACCAGCACCATTTAATGAAGCCAGTCTATTATCTGCTATGGAAAATCCAATCAACTTTTTAGAACTAAAAGAAAAAGAAATGGTAAAAACATTAGGAGAAACAGGTGGTCTAGGAACCGTTGCTACCCGTGCCGATATCATAGAAAAGCTATTTAACTCTTTCTTAATGGAGAAGAGGGGTAAAGATATATTTATTACATCAAAAGGAAAACAATTGTTAGAATTAGTACCGGAAGACTTGAAAAAACCGGAATTAACCGCCCAGTTGGAGATGAAGTTATCCAAAATAGCCAAAGGGAATCTTAAAAAGCAAGACTTAATGGATGAGATGGTATCTTATACAAAGGAAATTGTTGTAGAGATTAAAGAAAATGAAGGCAAGTTCCGACATGATAATCTAACCAATACGAAATGTCCAGATTGCGGTAAAAAAATGTTATTAGTAAGTAATAAAAACAGTAAAATGTTAGTTTGCCAAGACCGTGAATGTGGTCATAGGGAGACAATAGAAAGAACAAGTAATGCAAGATGCCCTGTATGTCACAAAAAGATGGCATTAAAAGGTCAAGGGGAAGGGCAGTTATTTACCTGTGTTTGCGGATACAAAGAAAAACTAACAGCATTCCAAGAAAGACGGAAAAAGGAAGGTGCTGGTGTTAGCAAAAAGGATGTTGCAAACTATATGAATAAACTTAATAAAAAAGAAAAAGAGCCAATAAATAGTGCATTTGCAGATGCTTTTGCAAAGTTAAAGCTTTAAAAACAAGTTTATATCAAGAATCATGTAGTATTGGCTCTAGTGATAAAAGTGTAGAAGCATCAACGCGCTCACTTTTGAAATCCGAACATTTGAAAAGCCCTGTCAGGCAGAGGGAAAAGAGAAAAACAAGTGACATAACTGGTTTATATGGTAGAATAAATTTATTATAGATTCATGTTGGTAATACATGGTAAACATAGAAAATTTATATTTTGTACGGAGCGCAACTTTGAATTGGCAAAAGCAATCGTATATGAAATTTCTATTGTGTAAACTTTATGTCATAAAATACTCATTTATTCCGATATCTGATCCACGCAAACTAATATAAATCACATAAGAATCAGCTTTGTGCTAATTATGTGTCCAGAATTTTATATCTTGTTACACGAAAGTAAACAAGAGAGTACATTTTGTAAGTTATCTGACCAACATTGTGTAAACTTTGTGACCACCGACATGTTACCAGATTTGTGTCCCTCGACACCCAATAAAAAGAGTATCCTCAACTATGCGCAAAACACAAGTTTATCGAATAGTTGAGTAGAATTCTATTGAGACAGGCATTTATAGTGAAATATTTCCTGTAACTATATATACTTTGTTTCATAAGTATTTATAAATATTTTTATATTTTTACTTATTATATAATAGCACAAGTCTTGCTTAAGTTACAAATGTATAAAAGATAAAGAATCCAAACCTTTAAAGTCAATAATATCTTATGTAGCCTTAAACAAATTAAACTCTATTCGTACCATTTATATATTATATAATTCGTTATTCAAATCAAATATTAAATTGATATTTTGTTAATATATGAATTTCTCTCTGTATATATCTTACAAAGAACAAATACTATTTATTTGAAAATAGATAGATGAATGTAACTTGATATGAATTTTGAAAATTATTGAAATATCTAAAGTAACATAACTTTTAGCCTCACCAAGTAAATCTTCACATTTACTATCTGAACTATTTAATCTGAACTATTTTTATTTATATTTTATTCAATTATATTTTCTTTTATCATTTTACTTATCATTTCATTTTACTTTTTGTGATAATTTGATTGTAATTCCAAAGTGGCTTGGGAAAAATCACCGAATCCATTTACCACCATTCCCCTATCAACAACTATATTTTTAGCAGTTCCAAATCCTTTAATAAGACCAGCTCTTTTATCTGGATTCTTTTCATTATAATCCCCACCTCCAATTAATGTACAGTTATAAACATTAATTGTGCCGATAATCTGAGAACCTTCACCAAAATCACAGTTACCGAAGATATTAATTCTTCCATCATACCTTCCATTATTTGAAAAAGTAATCTTACTACTTGGCATATTGCTTCTAATAGAAATCCCACCACTAATAAAATTATTATTATTCCCGATAATTATTTCACCACAATATTTAGCTTCTAAGTGAGTATTATTAAAAAATACATTGTGACTGCCAATTGTAATATTTGACTCCAAATCGGTTTCCATGATAACTCCAGGATAAATGATGTTATCCTTACCGAGTGTTACATTTTTAGATATTAAAACAGAAAAAAAATCGAATATAATATTATGTTTACTTAATAAACACATTTCAGATAATGTATAAAAATTATTTTCCGTTCTAAACTTTTCCATTATTCCAATATACTCCATATTATCTTTGTATGATAATATACCAACAAAATATCATACTTTCCTTTCTTTTAGATGCCTTAATTATAGATGCCTTAATTTTAGATGCCTTAATTACAAAAAAGTAACTGACATTAGAGTTGGCGGTTACTTTTTTGTATGTTCTTTTTTATTATAATGTAATATAATGGATACAATTAATCCAATTATCATTATGGCTTGAGTTTCCGCTAATTGCATCTGAAAAATGTTTAGATGCTCCCAAAGTGTCA
>ENA-UOOI01000662-UOOI01000662.1-fermentation-metagenome-genome-assembly--contig:-NODE-662-length-42286-cov-18.661291_pt1 | contig 42286 bp, 38 predicted proteins | sample MGYA00245779_ERZ724027 | MGnify/ENA primary metagenome ERZ724027 (study PRJEB28704, sample SAMN03018318) | fermentation metagenome | biome: anthropogenic terrestrial biome; feature: soil; material...
GCAATACTATGGAATTCCCAATTGCAACATTATGGATTTTTAACTTGCAACCTTCGGTATTTTTATCTTACAACAAACATTGTAGGTGAGAATTGGACAGCCTTGGCGGACACCTCATGCCCGTTAATTTCAGGCTCAAAATGACGCTTTTCCCAACAAAAACACCTAAAAACAACAAAAAAAAAGCCATACACAAACCCTTAAAAGGATTCATGTATGGCTCACATATTTTGCAACTAAAAAACGGACATCCCGTGTCCGCTTTTTCAAAATATATTAAACTTTTATAATGGCTCTGCCCCATGTATTTGTAAAAATGCTCTAATCTCATCCATCGATTTTGCATATAGGTGAGTCAATGCAAAGTTATACCAAATATGACTATTGTTATTGAAGTTCAATGAAAATGGTGAGTTGCGAATTATATGACTGCTAATATTTGGCGGTAGATGAAGTCCAAGGCAAATCAATACAATGGAATTAATAGATCCCGGTTCCTCACCATTAACGATACGTCTTATGGTACGCTCGTTGACCAATATTTTCTCTGCTAATTCTTTATAAGTTACTTTTTTCCACTCACGTACTATTTTGAGAGAGCTGGTATAGCTATTTGGCAAATCATTATAGATTCGCATTTCTTCAGCTATCGTTTCGGCTAGTAATTGAGCCTTCTTTTCTGGAGCCGCATACTCAAAACCATTACAATACTTTATATCAAAATCTATATTTGATGTCTTATCACGGTTGAGGAAACATTCAGTATAGTATCTTTCCCTACACCCGGATTTGACTGATAACTCGAAAACCAAGCAGCACTCTTCCATATGGGTTCGTGCGTAGTCTGTAAGTACCGTTTGTCCGAATATATCCTGTGTTAAATATTTTGGATGGTTTAGCACAAAGTGAGAATCTACATATATATAACTTCCGTCTCTAACTAGAGCGGCCATTTCTGGATTGGTTATGCTTTGGATAGCAGCATCCTCTGCACCTATAGAAAAGGTCTGATTTCTTTCAAGCGCACCCTTCTTAAATCTATGCGGCTTGACGTAGCGACCATCTATATAAGTAAAAGTTCCGATTGCTTCCTCATATCCAGCATCAATCATTCGGATTTTAGCTGCTGTCCGAGATACGCTGAAGAACGTTGCTAAGGCGTCAATAACTGGCTCCATTACATCTATAAGTTCAGATGTTCCCAGTTCTGAACTGAATTGCTTAATAAATTTGAACGCTTGGGTTTTAAACATGGCAAGTGGCATTTGTATCTTTGGAGCGAGGGCATTCGCCTGCCATTCCATCCAGTCAGTTGCATCTCTGGTATTGTCTTTTATACCCCCAACTACCTGACACTTGATTCGTGTGGCACTACTATTATATAACCGCTCCAATTCAAATGCTTTTCTATGTAAATCCCAGTGAACACATTCATGTACGATGGTATTATTGACTGAGCCAAGATTACGAAGGAAGTATGCTTTTGGATCAACAAAGATAGTACGGGCATCCACACGGGTTTGCACCATTTCATCTCTATCTTTATCATAAAATTCTGAATCACAAGCGTGAAAAAAAATCTGCCCAAAAATCGAGAAGTCCTTAGTGATTTCTCTCATTTCTACAGTAAGTCCCATTTTTTCCGCTAATACTTGCGGTTCAATCGCGGTTGGATTTTTTATTGCTTCTGGATAATGTTTACGTAGGAAATCTGTAGCAACAGATTCTAATTGTTCCTTATAAATGATAGGAACGAGGGAGTCTGACATAGGTGATGGTTGCTTATTTTTGTTAGCATATTCAGTTACACTGGAGATTGTAAAGTCATCTAAATTACAACCCAAATCTCCAGAGCATTCTAGCATAAACCACTGCCTGCAATTTTCCGATTCATCATAACGATGATTTGATTCGCGGACTTCTAGTTCAGCTTCTATAACAATATCAAACTTTATTTTCATATCCGGTAAGTCATTAACAGACACGAACTTTACTTCTATATCTGACAATTCAATGCCGCCAATGTTTCGAACTCTGTGTAACCGTAAGTCTAAGCCATCGTAGTTTTCTTCCGTGTAACCTTGTATGGCAGCAAACATCTTATTATAGAATCTATCTGCCACATAATCTTTAAATGAACGATTTCCTGCCATACTCCCCCACATCCCCTTATAAACGAAGTAAGCCTATATCCATTTTTTCATTAGCTAGATAATGCGAGTACATCAATTCTGCAGGCAACAGTCTTATTTGTATATTCTGTAGTCCAAGAGCATCTAACATTTCTATATTAACGCGCCCCTTAACAATAACATTTTGTTGTTCGGTTGGCATTAAAAAGCAATTCTTAACATCTTGAATCCCGTGGTCATTAACAAACTTTTTATAGGCCAGCTGATAGAGATACTGCTTTGTAATATCTCCAATTCCAGGTTGTCCCCGCAGGACCTTCCCTTGCTCGAGTTGAATATTATAGTACTTAGCATCAAATATGATGAACTGTTGTGAGTTATTCATCTTATGGATTGAAACAAGGTCTGGAATGAGGGTTTCCTTGGCTATCTTTTGAAATTCAGAACCATCTTGCTTATAACCATTCCACTTTGGTTTTTCTATTAGTGAAATGAGCAAGTCATTAGGATTGTACCCATTAGTTAAAGAGATTGGGAGTGAGCCGAGTGGGGTCTGTAATTGATTGTCCAGCACTTCCGCACACACCTTTTCCCATACTAGATTAAAACTATTTGTACCAAACATTGTGAAGCAATCAATATCCGCAAGAGTGCTACTATGCGCAACATAGGCATACAACGTCTTCAGTAACAGCTGCTTCCTTGTATTAAACTGCAAATTCAATTCATTTTGTATACGATAAAGTATATAGTCAGTTTCCCCGAAATCATCTAGTTCTTCATCAGATACCTCAACTGGCAATATGTCAAACAAATCCAGTAAATCGGCATCTTGTAGTTCTTTTGAGCAAATACTTACAATAGATTCATGGAGTCGTTTAAAGTAATCGAAATCATCATTAATACGTTTTTGCGTAAACAGTTCTGTGTAATATGGCCGATTATTACTAAGATAAGTAAAGGTCTCATTAATCGTCTTGTCCCACAGTATTTCACCAGAACCATTCGTTTCAATTATATCTTGTGTATTTGTATATGCACCGTTTTCGTAGTAGTCATGCATCAAGAAGATCATAACACCAAGCAGATTGAAAGCACTGCTTTCACTGTTATCATTATACATACGAATGATTTGCTCTTTGGCATTGTATCTTTCCAAAACTTTTATGATTTGCTTTAATTCTGTTTTGGGAGCAACGTTACTTATATATTTCGGATAGCATTTTAAAACGCAACCAGAAACTGTTATAACACCCACAAATGTAAAAACATAAAGAAACTCATTTTCTCCAATCTCAACATCGATTACTTCGATATCTTTATCGATTAGGTCAGACATATCCTTCTGCAAATCAGTTGCTTTTACAGCTTTCAAGACACCGTATTCCTTCAATTTTTTTATGATAGCGACTGTCTTTTCGGCTGTACAATCAAAAATGTTTCGCAAGTTTTCCTGTGTATATCGTTTCTGTTCACGCACAAACTTGGATATCATTATTTATACTCCTCTGCCGATTCAGCAACTATTGCTATAGTCCTTGGAAATTGATCTCTAATCTCCTTACAGAAAATTTCTACACCACGCGTATCAAATTCCTCGCAAATAGAAGAATATTTCGTTGTGTCCTTACATCCATCAAATAAAGACGGTCTTTTCTGTTTTGCAGCGTCATCAAATAAATACATTAGAACTTTACTCTTGAAGGCAGAAATAAAGATATCACCGTTAATTTCATTACCCTCACTTGGAACTACGATTTTTCTTGAAAGGAAATAAGGTCCTAATAGTTTATCCTCATTAATTTTATAAGAAGAAAGTGTATTATTGATTGCCTTACGCAGTTCATTCCATTCTATCTCACGACGATAGACCCCGCTACCCACTGTAACAAAATTCCCCTTAATGTCATTCTCATTATGATTTATACCAAGGTAGTCAAAACTCCATCTACGCTTGAAAGCCGTATCCATAGGGAATACGCCTTGGTCGGCACTATTCATAGTGGCCCATATAAACATATTGTCTGGAATTCTTATTTCTGCATAATCTTCAAGGTTACCACCAAGCTTATCAACCAAGTGTTTTTTAATATCTTCAGATGCTTGTACAGGATATTCACTAACTTCTGAATCATCACGGTCTAATAGCTGGAATACATCACCAAAAACAGCAGCTACATTGGCTCTGTTTATTTCCTCTACTATAAGTAGGAATGGCTTCGGTTCGGCAGTTTTACTGTTTTCCAACGCCTTAACATACGTACGCATGAATGGACCTGGTACATATTCATATGTGATAGCATCTTTACCATCACTATCTTTGCATGGTACTGGCTTATATGTACCCACAAAATTTGCATATGAATAGTCTGGATGAAATGTTACTCGTTCAAATTCTCCGCCATCAGCCAGTAACTCATCTTTTTCATTGTTCAGTGTAAAACTTTTACCGGTGCCTGGAGCTCCAAAAAGAATACGATTTCGAGAGAACCTTTTCTCTGACTCATATCCCGTTTCGAACTTAATACTTGTATCATTTTGCTGATTTTCTGTGTTTTCAACTTCTAATATTGGGTACTGTAGTTTTTTATAATTTTCAATGTAATGATAGATAAATTCTGGGCGAAACGTAACTAAGCGTTTACCAGTAGTTGAATCCACATGGAACCCTACGTTTTTTGCAGGTAATATATCTGTTTTCATGTTTACACGTAAGCTCGGATTTGCAGGATAGTTTTTATCAGGCTCTATTGGCCATGCAACTATTACAGCATTTTCAAGCGAGTTTTTATTTTCATATACATAAAAACCTAAAATTATGCCATCATCCATATTTGTTCTTGGGTCATTCTCAGTACCTAATTGTATCTTCTTTTCCTCCCGATTTCGATCAGGATCTTCCTTACGAACATTCCCATGATATAAATGAATTGTTTTGACAATTTGCAAATTGTCATTTTTAAGTTGAATAATATAATGTGCAGTCGTAACTTCATTAAGAAGGGAATATTCCCAACCATTTATTGAGAACATTTCTTCTATTAATGCCTTTTTTTCATTCCTAGTAAGTGTAACAGGTGGCCCTACAACAATAGCGCCTTCAGAATTGATTTCATATCTCTCATCTCGTTCCATTAAAGTAATCCTCCTTAATCTTTAATGCAAAGACTTCAGCAAGTAGGCAAGGAACTGCATTTCCTATTTGACGCCACTGTTCCTTTACATCACCACAAAATTGATAGTCATCTGGAAACGTTTGAAGTCTTTTTATCTCTTCTATTCTTAAAAATCGATTTTTCCAGTGAAAAGGCCCCTGATTGTTAGAGAAACTTGCTTGAATAGTCCAAGATGGCCTATCAGGAGAAAGTTTTAATAAGAACGTCCAATAACGTGACTTCCATTTGAATTTAGGGTCTTTACACCCTCTTTTTTCAGTGTAATACAAATAATTATCACCCGGCGGTATATCTTTAAACAAGTCGTAATCCTTTGAACCAGGACGTTGCAATTTTTCTTCTTCAGTGATTGTGTCAAAGTCACCAATAGCCTCCCGGCAAGTAACCCATGGCAATTTATCACTCTTTTTAGCAGGATTTTCGTGAGTCTCTTCTGGGAGAACAAAAGGTGGATATGCTTTTTTAACGCCAATACATATAAATCTTTTTCGGGTTTGCGGTACTCCATAATTAGCAGCGTTAGCAACTTTATATGTGATATTATATCCTAGATGCTCCGCTTGTTCTTTTAGAAAGTCAAAAGCTTCTAAGTGAGTTTTAAATGTAAATCCGTCAACATTCTCAAAAAAGAAAATTTTGGGTTCAAGTTCCTCAACTGCGCGAAAATACTCAGGAACAGCAAATCCTGCTTTTTCATCTTCAAGTCCGCCCTTTTTTCCAATTAAGTAGTGACGTGTTTGACTGTATGGAGGACAAGGTGGTCCTCCAATTAAACAATCAATTTCTCCGTACTTTTCCTTCAACTTCTTGAAATCAATTTGTCTCACATCTATGCATTCAACTTCATCAGCCATAGAGTTTTTCTTTAGCGTTTCACACGCAACATCCCACACATCTGATGCATATACTGTATGAAAACCCGCCTTGTGAAATCCGATATCTAATCCTCCAGCACCAGAAAATAGACTTACAACAATAGGAGCCTTCATTATATCCACCTACACAATTCTTCAACTACTTTTTTAGCTAACAAAGGTGGAACAGCATTTCCAATTTGCTTTCTAATTGATCTTGTAGAACCTTTAAAAATATAGTCATCTGGAAAAGTTTGAATGGCCGCTGCCTCTCGATTGGTCAACCTTCTATTATTCCAATGAAAAGGGCCTTCCCAATGTCCTGGACTAGCAATTATAGTCCAGGATGGCAAAATTGGATTCAATTTTAGCAAGGAACTCCAGTATCTTTTTCCAGCCACAAATTTAGGATCAGGATGACCTGCTCTTTCAGACAATGCAATATAATTTTTACCGGGAGGAACCGCCTTAAGTTCATACTCATACTTGCCATCAACTACTACTGACTCTTCAAAGTTATTATCATCAAATCTACCAATCCAATCTATAACACGTTCATAGGATGGTAAATTACCATCAATCAAATTTGGTTTTCCATGAGTAGGTTTAATAAAGGCATCAATTTTATTTTTACTTGCAAGGAAAAATACTCGCTTCCTTTTTTGTGGAACGCCGTAATCGGCAGAGTTTAGTTTCAAAAGTGAGTAATTATACCCTAAATCACCAATTGAGTCAGTAATTGATGCTAACGCTTCTGCATTTGAAGGATGTAGCAAACTCTCAACATTCTCCAGTATAAATCCATCAGGCATAATTTCTTTTATTAACCTGAAATATTGCCCTATCATATTTCTAGGGTCTTCATGAGATTTTCTATTCTCATTGGTAACCCAATATCCTGCTTTTGAAAATGGTTGACATGGTGGTCCACCAATTAAAATTAACTTTTCTGGATTATTCTTCTTAATTAGTTCTTTATAGTCACTACCTTTAACATCTGAAATATCCTTGCAATGGTGTTCTACATGTTCAAAATATTTATTTGCTTTCATTGTTTCTACGCTATCTTTAAAAAAGTCTAAACTTGATAGAACTTTCACCCCAGCAAGTTGCGCCCCTATGTCTAATCCACCAGATCCAGAGAAAAAACTTATAGCTTGAATTTTCGAATCTAAATATGTTGGAGGAAACTCATTATATTTATAACCTTTATGTTCATAAGGTATTAGAAGATTACCTTTACTGTCTGTTTTAAAATCTAATAAAAACTCATCTAATTGATGAGGAGTAATATGCGCTAACATTTCTTTTTTTAATACATACATTTCTTGATTCTTAGTTGTATTCATTTAATAGTCCACCTTCCAACAACACTACATTGATATCGATTATTCTAATTAATATCATTTTCTTCACTCTCTACTAAACTCCAAATTCCTCGCTTAGTATTTACGATAATCCCTTTTAAGTCAGTCCTTGCCCATCTTAGTCTATAATCTAACAAGGTACATACCCCATCTGGATGCTCTAATTTAACAATATCATCTGGAATATCTAGTAATTCAATAACCTTTGCATTAATATCCTTAGTCTTTGCAGAACCGCCTAGTTCTTCCAATGCAATAAGAGTTGCTTCTCTTAATTGTTTATTAGTTGGAAACTTATTATCCTTAACCACTATATCACCTCAAACGAACATAATGAAATTACTTTGTTTCAGAACCTTTCATTCCCTTTATATAGTCTTTAATCCATGTACCAATCTCAATAGATGCCATTTTTCCTTCTTTTCGCATCAAATTCATGAATTCGCTTTTAACCTCTGGTTCAATCACTATTTCTATTTTTGCTGTTTTCTTTCTACCAGGTGGTCTACCACCTAAGGAGTTTTTATTATTCATCTTAACCCTCCTAAACTTTCCACTCCAACGATTATATGCGGTTTTTATCATGACGTAAAGTCTAATAAGTATTTTAATAGAGTAATATTTAAATTTTCTTATTGATTATTAGTAGATAATTAACTGTATATCAAAATTAACTTATTTCAAACAGAAACGGTTTAACTCTACTTGTAAAACTGCACCGCTTATACATGAATGGTGTGTGTGAAGCCAATTTCAATATCATAAATAATATATAAACTTGTCCCTAAACAATGTTGGTTAAAAAGATGGGAAGATAACTAGAAAATTACACATCTATCCTTTCTCCTCAACCCCAGTAAAAAATCTAATCTGTCAACTCAACCCTATCGCTTTCAGGGCAGTTGATATGTTCCCTCGAACAATAAAAATAAGGGTTTCCTGGCATCAGCATTTTCGTAAAAATAGTTGAACGAAAGATGCAATGTCAGGAAACCCTTTATTTATCAGTGTTTTGAATAACTCTATTTCTCCACCCTTGACATCAAGGCAACACACTCAACATGTGTCGTCAACGGGAACATATCGATCGTAAACAAGACTGTAAGCCCCTTAGACTTTACGTGTAAATTAATTACATATACAAAAAACCGAAGGCATTAAACCTTCGGTAAATTTATGCTTTGTATGGTGCCCGGGGCCGGGGTCGAACCGGCACGACCGGTAAGGGTCGCGGGATTTTAAGTCCCGTGCGTCTGCCTATTCCGCCACCCGGGCACGGCCAAGGCACTTAGTCCTTCGCGCAAGGTATAGTTTATCAAAATTATCTGTACTTTTCAATAGAAGATAAGGAACTTTCGATATTTTTTTAATTAACAGGCCATGTTCGCTGAGCTCATATCCATAGCCTGCCCTCTGGCCCCGACGTTAGGAGCTGGCCTCAGGACTGGGTTTTTACGTTTTATTTTTTTCACCGGCCCTGTCATTCTGAACGTTAGTGAAGAATCTTCCTTCTCGGAGTTGAAAGATCCTTCACTTCGTTCAGGATTTGCACCGCCCTGCGTCCTTAATAGTCGCAAGGGAACATCAGTTGTACCCGTAGGGCATAGACCGGCCTACGGTTTTATGTACTATGATATGAATTAATAGGAAAGGCTCGTGCAAACCTACACGAGCCTCTTGGTTTTCATATGGAGGGCGAGACCGGAGTCGAACCGGTGAATCGTGATTTTGCAGACCACTGCGTTAGCCTCTTCGCCACCCGCCCTTAATGCGCCGCCTGCGCAAAGATTATTATATCAACTTTTTCCTGGTATTGCAACCAAAACTGCCGGAATGGCAAGCCTTGTTTTATTAGACATAATAAAAGCGTTACATCGGTAACGCCTTGATACTCATGGAGCGGAAGACGAGATTCGAACTCGCGACCCTCGCCTTGGCAAGGCGATGCTCTACCACTGAGCCACTTCCGCATTTCTTATGGTGCCTCGGGGCGGAGTTGAACCACCGACACGTGGATTTTCAGTCACGCCTTGACATCTAAACTCCCAAGTGCCTAGTTTTCGGACTTCCCGAGGATCTAAAACCGAAGTTAATTTGCTTATCCGCTGAAGCTAAACGAGCATTTTTAGATTAGGTGGACCCGCTACATCACTACGGACTGCCTTCGACATTGACTATTATACACACCTGTAGAGGCTAATGCAAGGGTAATTTTAACTTTTCACTGTAAGAAGGCGGAGATTTCCGCTTTTATCTCCGCCCCTCTGTTAGCTTGTCTCTTAAACTATATTAAATTCCTCAATCACTTCATCATTATAGCCACTTCTGACCTGTACTACATTACATCCTTGATTTATTCCCAGCTCCCTATCTATCTCCTTCTCGATAGTAATTGTCTTTTCCGAGTTAGCCGTATCATACTTCTGTAGCACATCTAAGTACTTTATTAGTAGCTCCGCCCTCTGTAAATCTTTCATCTGTCTCTTAAAGGGTAGTGGGGGTTCTGTACCAGGACTTGGTAAGGAATTAGAGTGCCCCATGTAAATTCCCCCTTATCTATATTGATCATAAATGTAACAATATACACGTGGAAACATGTCCTCTATGAAGCCATATTCCTGTACTAAGTAATTTGCTATTTTAATATCTCCAAAAATATCATCACTTGCTAATCTCTGTTCAGCGGTTTTACACATCTCAGTAAATTCTTCAGATGTAAACTTCTTTGTATGCGGTGGGGATTCAGGTATAGATCCCAATTCTATTGTGAGTTACATCTGTGGTAGATTACAGGAAGTCGGTCTCGATATTCAAGGAGGAGGCTGGGATTTGTTAGGCCCAATAGATGATCAGGTAGTTGAAGAAAATCCTACCCCTACAAATTCAGAAGCAAAAGAAGATTTATTGGGATATATACTGGGTACCCCTTTATCTAAAGACTTTTTGGAAAAGGCTATTATCAGAGCCTATCAAATGGATTCTAAATAGACTACTTCCCATTTTACCCCGCTCTCCTCTTTGGTGGGCGGGGTTTTTAAATATAAGGAGGAGATTTTTTGGACGAGAATTTCAAAGCAGATCTGCTAAGAATGTGTGCAATAGTTTTAGCAGATGAGAAAAGACGTAAAACTGAAATTAAAAATAAATCAAATGGAGGTACCCTTGATGGAATCAAAAAAGTGGATAATCGCAGACACACATTTTAATGACCGAGGTATTATCGAATACGAAAGCAGGCCCTTTACTGATCAGGATGAAATGACAAAAGAGATAATCTATCGGTGGAATCAATTGGTAAGTAAAGAAGATGCTGTTTACCATTTAGGTGATTTTGGGTTTGGTACCCAGGAAGAAATTACAGAGATTGTGCATAAATTAAATGGCAAGATATGCCTTATTAAGGGCAATCATGACAGAGATTCATCTGATAAATGGTGGTTGGATACTGGTATTTGTAAGGTGTATGCCTTCCCCATTTTAATGGCCAAATTCTTCATACTCTCCCATGAACCAACTTTTGTTAATCCCCTTATGCCCTATATTAATTTACATGGACACATACACAATCAGTTAAGGCAAGACATCCAAAGAGTTAATTGCTGCTGTGAGCGGCATAATTATATGCCAATCAACTTAGATAGCATTATTGAAAGATTCAGAGCATTAAATCGCTATTCGGAAGCTGCTTAGTATTACATGCCTGCCCCGTGGTGGGGTTTAGGAAGGGGTAATATGCCTAAAGAAACTAAAGGCTTTTTTGAATGAAAAGTAAGGGGGTATTTTGATGATAGAGTTAAATGGAAAATACAACAGTGCTGAAGTGTTCACAGATTATATAGAGCAAAGTGCTATAGCTCAGATAATAGATTTATGCAATCAAGAAGCTTGCAGAGGTACTAAAATAAGGATTATGCCCGACGTTCATGCAGGAACGGATTGTGTAATAGGTACTACAATGCAATTGCAAGATAAAGTGATCCCCAGCCTATTGTATACAGCAGCATATACGAACCGATAAAAACGCTATTGATTACCTTAGAGAGTTATATCGAAGCATGTTTGTATTTTGCAGCAGAAAAAAAGAAGCATCTAATTTAAGAAGAGAATATTCCAAAACTATATCTGGACTACCCTCTTCACTTTATTTTCTGTGATTATGAATATTTGTACCAATCAACTTGACACCTTATTCATATTATTGAACAGATGATTAAAGATAACGATGATGAAGGCGGCAAGCAGTGAATTAAGAAAGCCACCCATGCTTATGTTTGTAACGAAATGATCTGCAATCATGATCGTCCAGGCATTCACAATAAAGCTGAATAATCCTAAGGTCAGCAGGCTGACCGGCAATGTAATCAATAGCAGAACCGGCTTTAATATAAGATTTACTACTAACAGCACCAATCCCATGATAAGAAGTGCCGGGATATTGCCGATATGAATAGTATCTAATACAAATGACAGCAGATATATCGTTAATATGATAGATGCATATTTCATGAACGGTTTCGTCATTTTTACCTCCAATAGACAGGCTTTACCTGATTTTAATTAATACCTGGACTTTATCAGTTGTAACATCCGCAAGATCATAGGGTTCATCTCCGGTTAAAGAATCCAGCAGTTTCATGACCAGGACAACGAGGTCTTTAACTGAATAGAGGGTGATCCGGGAATATGAATTCGGATCAGGCCCTTTCGGTACCAAAAAACATGCGACAGTCAGTAAATCCAGAATACAGTCCAATAACTCCTGAAAGATATACAAAGGGATTGGAAAAGGAATACTTATGAACCTTCTGTTCTCAATCCGGAGCTTGATCCACAATAAATGAAAACACTTAATCGACATATACTCTTACCTTTACCATCGCCTTATGGCTTTCATCCCAGGCCTCCACATCAACGATATTCGGGTCGTCTAGGGTACCGTTTATGATCTCCTCGATTATTTTGGCAAAATCGATGCTGGAAATATCGATACCTTTCGCTTCCATTTCCTTTCTGGCATCCGCCGGAACCATAGTGGCCATTTTGTCAGCGATTTGACCGATCGTGGTCAGCAGACGTATCGGGATATTTACGTTAACATTAACGGAGTTGTCATCCGATGTAACCTTAACCTTAAGGAACTTATAGTTACGGCTTGTGGTTGTTACGCTTTCAACCTTCTGAATGGTTTCTGCTGCTTTAGTCACATTCAGAGCTTCCAAAAGCTCCATACCTTCGGCAGCGGTAATCTGCCCTTTTTCTATCATTTCTAATATTTTTTGCTGTTCACTCATGACTGGACCTCCTGTTATTTTAGATTTTTAATCCGTTCCGTTGCTTCTTTAGGAGAGATTTCACCTTTTGATAATTGGTCAAGAATCTCATTCCTGGCGGCGGTTTTATCTTCATTTTCCTTAATCAATTCTTTTGATGATACTTCATATCCCAGACCCCTTATGACCGAATCCAGTTTACCGCGGACCGTGGGATAGGAGATGCCCAATTCTTTCTCAACATCCTTGATATTACCGCGGCATTTTATGAATACCTTGACAAATTCGAGATCTTCTTCCGGAAGACGGCAGAATTCACACGGCTGGAAATCCCCTTCAATAACTGTGGTGCACTTGGGACAGCCGAGCTTGGTTATGGAAAGTTTTTCACCGCATACGGGGCATTTACCCGGAGCTTTGTATTTCATTGTTTTCACATCCCGATGTATTATTTAATTACAATATACGGTTATAGATTAAATATGTCAATAACAAAATTAATATTATTAATTAGAATATTAATAATATTAAGTAATGAATTAAATATATTAAACTAAATTTTCTTTAATACCTTAATTTTGCTTAAAATGAGATGAATTTACAAGCCATTCATTCGATCATAAAAATTCTCCATATACCTTTTCAGGTCATGAAGGGTTAAAGAGGTATCTGATTGACAAAAACCGCATGGAACGACCGGATAGTTATAATGCAATTGGAAACAATAGCTCAAGAGGTGTTTTCACAATGATATCGGCAAAACTCAACAAGTACAATCAGAAAAGGAATTTTGAAAGAACCCTGGAACCGGAAGGGATAACAGAAATTGCAGGAGATGGTCTGAGGTTTGTCGTGCAACACCATATAGCCCGCCGAGATCACTACGATCTCCGTCTGGAATGGGACGGAGCCCTGTTGAGCTGGGCCGTGCCCAAGGGCCCTTCCTACGATACCCATGACAGGAGGCTCGCCGTACAGGTGGAGGAGCATCCTTTGGAATACAGCAACTTTGAGGGGACCATTCCCAAAGGGGAATATGGCGGCGGAGTCGTTATGATTTGGGATGAAGGTTACTGGGAACCTTATGCAGATGTGGATGATGGACTCAGGGAAGGTATGCTGAAGTTTGTTCTGCAAGGAAGAAGGCTGAAGGGAAAGTGGGCTTTAGTGCGGTTGAAAAAGAAAGAGGGCGAGACCAAGGATAACTGGCTGTTACTTAAAGAAAAAGATGAGTATGCCCAAACTGGCGACGGGATTTCCGAATTTACTACAAGCATCAGAACCGGACGCACCATGACGGAGATTGAACAAGGGGAAAATGAAAAGATTACGAGGAACCCCTTCGGCAGTACCGGCGTACAACTGGCCCAATTAGTCGATACGGTTCCTGAGGGTGAGGATTGGCTTTATGAGTTGAAATACGACGGTTACAGAATACTGGGGTATATTGAAGGCAACGGCGTTTGGCTCATCACCAGGAACGGCAATGATTATACCGAACGGTTCCAGGATGTCGCCTATTCCCTGGTTGATTGGGCTGATGGAAGAGCAATGATTCTGGACGGCGAAATGGTCATCACGGATACAGCGGGCAGGACGGATTTTCAGGCTCTGCAGAACTGTATGAAAAATCCCCAGGTTAAAAACCTGACCTATATCGTTTTTGATCTCCTGGCGCTGGATGGTACGGACCTCCGGGGACACCGCCTGATAGACCGGAAGGAAACCCTGGCAGCTATGCTGCAGGATGCCCCTAAAAACCTCCACTACAGTCAGCATGTCAGAGGGAATGGCCGGGAAAATTTCCATGTGGCCTGTGAGGCGGGCATGGAAGGGATAATAGGTAAAAAAGCTGATTCCATCTACAGTCCAACCAGAAATGGCGACTGGATCAAACTTAAATGCGAGAAAAGGCAGGAATTTGTTATCGGAGGATATACTCTTTCTGATAAAAAAACGAGCGGGGTAAGTTCTCTTCTCCTTGGCATCTATGAAGGTGAGAAATTAATCTATGCCGGACGTGCCGGCACCGGTTTAACCGAACGCGATAGGAAAGAGCTTGAGGAAACATTTAAAAGCATAAAAAGAATGGAGCCCCCTTTCCCACTTGCGCCCAAGCCCAGGTCGAATGAAAAGATCACCTGGCTTGAACCTGAGCTGGTCGCGGAAATCAAATTTGCGGAATGGACCGAAGATAATCTGCTAAGGCAGGCAAGCTTCAAAGGCCTGCGGCAGGATAAAGATCCCCGGGATATAAAAAAGGAGAAAGCGGATGACGAAATACAGCCTCAATCATCCGCTATAGAAGTGGAGGAACCCATGAAAGCAAACGATAACAGCGTCATTATCGAAGGAATAACGATCAGCAACCCGGACAAGTTGATCTTTGCCGACCCTGAAGTCACAAAAGGGGATGTGGTCCGGTATTACGCAAAGGTGGCAGAGCGCATGCTGCCATATGTGAGCCACCGGGTTCTCAGTATTGTGCGTTGTCCCAAAGGCATATCCCAGACCTGTTTTTACAAGAAGCATCCCGGTCCGGGCAGCAAGGGAATCGTAACAATCCCTGTTTCCAGCAGTGACGGAGAAACGGAAGATTACTTTTATATTGAAAACATAGCCGGGCTAATTGCCGAGGCACAAATGGGCACCCTGGAATTTCACACCTGGGGAAGCCGGGTAGACGAGCTGGAAAAGCCTGATATGATGGTGTTTGATCTGGATCCGGATGAGGGAATGGACCTGAACAGGGTGCGCCAGGGTGTACGGGATATGAAAAATATTCTGGCCGAGCTTTCCTTGAGTTCGTATCTCAAGACCAGCGGCGGCAAAGGATATCATGTGGTCGTACCTTTACAACCGGCTGTTTCATGGGATATGTTTCACGATTTTGCCCGGCGCGTTGCCCAGGTTATGGAGCAGAAGTGGCCTGACCTCTACACCAGCAATGTCAGAAAGGCCAAGCGCGCCGACAAGATATTCATTGACTGGATTCGAAATGGCAGAGGCGCTACCAGCATTGCCCCTTATTCCATAAGAGCGAGAAAAGGGGCTACGGTATCCATGCCGATCGCGTGGGATGAACTTGACACGGTGGCTCCCGACGGTGTCAATATGGCGGAGGCAATCCGGAGGATCGGCGGGAATGACCCCTGGAAAGATTTTTTCTCGAATAAGCAGCAGCTTAAATGAGCAGGTGGAGATAAAGCTACATCTCACATTTATTTATGAATCAAAAAAGCAACTGAGCCTTCCTGCGCAGCCTAATTCTGCGCGGGAAGGCTTTTTTACAATTACTGTTTTTAATGGTTTGCCACAATATATGTTATGTGTTTTGTAGGCTCGCCGGTTCAACAACAGTCTTTTTTTTCATACAATTATTAATGAAAGGTTCCGGGATTATCACAAACTGCCCTATGGGTGCGATGTTTATGAGGCGGAACTAAACCCCAATGATCACAAAGACATAAGGGAGGGAATATATTCGATATGAAAAAGGTGCTTGGTTTAGTAATATCACATAGAAAACTTGGTAACAGCGAAATTTTAGTTAAAGAGGTCATGAATAGTATTCCGGAGCCATGCAGCCGGGAGCTAATACGTCTGACTGATTTAAAATTAGAGCCATGCAATGCATGCTATCGATGCCTGGAGCCGGAAAATGATTGTCCCATCAAAGATGATTTTAACTTTGTAATAAGAAAAATCAGAGAGGCGGATGCTTTGGTTATTGGGGTGCCTGTGTATATATTAGGTCCTCATGGGTGTTATAAGATGCTGACAGACCGCCTGTTGGGAATCCAGAATCATGTCGAAGATACTAAAGACAAACCCTGTGTGATAGTAATACCTCATGGAGCCAAAGGGTGGGAGGGGTACAGCAAAACAGCCACTCTGGTGATGCCCCGGCTTCTTAGAATGAAGATAGTTGACTGTTGGGAGGTTCATGCAACCCTGCCGGGAGAATCATTGCTGAACCCGGATAATATTAAGTATGCCCAAAACCTCGGAATGAGAATTTTTAATGATAGCGGATACCAGCCGGGAAGCCGGGAATGTCCCTTTTGTGGATCTGATCTTTTCCGGCTGCTTCCGGGAAACAGATTGGAGTGTTCGATCTGCAGCGCCCAGGGTATATTAAAATACGATAATATCCCGGATTTTAGTGAGGCAGATTACTGCCGGTTTTCCGACCAGGAGTTGGAAGAACATTTTAAAGGATGGGTAGCTAATACGAAAACCCGGTTTTTGGAGAAAAAGGAGCGCTTGAAAGTTTTGCAAAAAGATTACCGGAATAAAGAGTGGTGGATTAAACCCTGATTTTCATAGACTGTTGGCTGGGGTCCTTAGATATGTCCTTTGGGCATGGGCCGGAACTGGAGGGAATGTATCATACTTTTATGCTGCATTCCCTTTATTTATTTTGGCGATGAAGACTGTTTCTAACAAACCATAAGAAGAAATCCAGCCTTGCAGGGGGATCATTGATCGCCCGGTCAGTCTGACAGAAAAAGTTGGAAATGATTGTATTACATTTATGAGGTGTATTTTATAGCATGGGAGGTATTTTATGAGGGGGATTTTATGTGAAAATAAATTTGCCTAAACTGGCCATAGGTATTGTCAGTCTAACACTCGGGTTTTTAATATCGATACAAATCAGTGCCAACTTACATAGCTTCAAAAATATATCTGTTAAACAATGGTCACAGCAAACCATCTATATGGAAGAGCTTAAAAAACAGAATGATAAATTGGTAAAAGAGGCGTTTAGCCTTCGAAACCAACTGGCGTCAGAAAGCCCGGATGAAAGTAAAGCGCTTAATGAAAAGTTGTCCCGAGTTAATATTACTGCTGGTTTTACCCCGATGATCGGCCCCGGGATTGTTATTAACCTGGATGATAATCCTAATCCATTAGCGGTAGATGATAATCCAAACGATTATCTTATCCACGACACCGACCTGTTATTTGTAGTCAATCACCTGAAAAGTTCAGGGGCGGAAGCTATCAGTATAAACGAGGAGCGTATAATCGGCAGTAGTGAAATAAGATGTGCAGGACCAACCATTCTGGTTAATACTATCAGGATCACACCTCCCTTTGAAATAAAGGTAATTGGCAACCCGCAGGTTCTGGAGGATGCAATGAGAGCAGAAGGAGGGGAACTGCAAGTTTTAGGAGCCAAGGGAATGAAGATAAGCATCCAAAAAGCCAGCAAAATAACAATCCCCGCCTTCGCAGGAATATTAGAATACCATTACGCTAAACCCAGTATTTTAAATTAATTTCAGGCTGCTTTTATTTAAGAGTTTTGCATAATTCCAAAAACCCCATTTGTCATTGCTATGAATAACGCTTTTTTGTCATCCTGAACGTAGTGAAGGATGACATGCGCAAAGTTACTGCTTAATCATAGGAAAAAGTTAATTATGCAAAACTCCCATTTGAGAGTGATTTAAGGAGGACTGTAAAATGTGGATTTTTGTTCTTTTTTGTTTTATGATCGGCATGCTGTTAGGTCTGCAAATGCCTTTCCTGGTTCCTGCCTTTTTAACCAAATACCTTTCAATAGCTATACTGGCAAGTCTCGATTCCTTTTTTGGAGGCATCCGGGCAAGTTTAGAAGAGACCTTCGATAGCCTGGTTTTATTAACCGGGTTTATTGCCAACTCTCTGCTGGCTGCCGGATTTGCATATATAGGTGACCAACTGGGCGTGTCTTTATACACTGCGGCCGTATTTGTCTTTGGGGTTAGGATATTTCAGAATTTAGCCATTATAAGGAGAATCGCCCTGAACAAATTACGCAAACCTAAACCGGTTGTGCAACTGCAGAATGGTGATTCTTTCTAGAAATACTTAATAAGGAGTTACTAAGCCATTATGAAACATGCTTATGTATCTTTAGCTGTAATTTGTTTGATATTCGGAGTTATGGTATCAGCCCAGTATAAATCCAATCAAAATAATCCCACTTATTTTTCCAATGATAGGTGGGCAGAGCTGGCTATTCAGACCGATAAGCTCAAGAACCAACAAAACGCATTGGAAAATGAAATTGTTTCTCTGCGCTATCAGCTTAATAATGCAGATACTGCGGCACAGGCTGAATCAATAAAAAAGATGTTAAACAAAGCCAGTATAGCGGCCGGAACAATCCCGGTAACCGGCCCCGGTATTGTACTGGTACTGGGTGATACACCAGACCTCCCGCTACAGGAAAACGCCAATCATATGTTACAGTATTGGAATATATTGACCATAATTAATGAATTAAATGCTGCAGGAGCAGAGGCTATCAGTATTAATGATGAACGCATTGTGGCTATCAGCGGAATCAGTCATCAGGGATCAAGCATCATTGTAAACCGGAACCCCATAACATCGCCATTTGAAATCAAAGCTATCGGAAATGCCAAAATACTGGAAAGTTCATTAAACCTAAAAGGAGGAGAAATACAGTCATTGTTATTTATTGGCAATAAGATCGAAATCCAAAAAGCAGATCAGGTAGATATCCCCGCCTATGCCGGGAAAAATTCATTTCATTATGCCAAACCTAAAACGGTGATTTGACTTTTAACACCCCAATTACGAAATGGATGTGAAGCCTTTTTTGATACTCTTTGGACCGGGAGTTTAAATCCCGGTCTTGTTTTTCTGGAATCCATATCCTTTAAGAAATTTAGAAAACATGGAAAAAGCTGCAAATGTGAACAAGAATCATATAATTCAGGCTGGGCAAAATGATATGGAAAGAACTTATTAGGAGGAACAGTGTTTAAACTATTAAAAAACGGGTATTGTTTTGCCCCCGACCATGCAGGCATCCAGGATATATTGATCGCGTATGACAGAATATGTGACATCAAGGACGAAATCCGGCCGGAAAATCTATGGGACGTGGAAGTAATAGATTGCCGGGATTGCCTGGTCTGCCCGGGAATCATTGACCAGCATGTTCATATCATCGGTGGCGGAGGGGAGCAGGGTCCAGTCAGCCGGATACCGGAGATTATGTTTAGTGAAGTGGTTGAGGCTGGAGTGACGACTGTGGTCGGGGTTCTGGGCTTTGACAGTATTACCCGCAATATTGCGGGGCTATTGGCAAAAGCCCGGGGTTTGGAAGCTGAAGGCATTACTACCTACATTTATACCGGCAGTTATGGAAGTCCTACCGAAACCTTGACCGGGCGGGTGCTCTCTGATCTGGCGCTGCTGGATAAAGTCATTGGGGTCGGTGAAATCGCCATATCCGATTATCGCTCCAACCATCCCACCTTACAGGATTTGCGCACATTGGCTTCAGAAACTAATGCCGGCGGGATGCTGGGGGCTAAGGCCGGTATCCTGCATCTGCATGTAGGTGATGGTCAGGAGGGGCTGGAATCCCTATTTCGATTAATAGATGAGTCCGATTTTCCGATTAACATGTTTGTACCTACTCATATCAATCGCAATCAAAAACTATTCGAACAAGGGATAGATTTATTGCAAAGGGGCGGTAACATCGATTTAACCGCCGGTGAGACGGCCGGCTACAGTGTGGCAAAATCTATTTCCACCCTTGTTGCCCAAGGCATTAACCTGGACCGGGTAACAGTGTCCTCGGACGGGAATGGAAGTGCTCCCAACGCTGCGGGAATCAGCCGTATGGATCAACTGTTGCAGGATCTTAGAGAGTGTGTTTTGGAGCATAAATTAGACTTTGGTACCGTAATAAAGACGGCAACTCTAAATCCGGCCCGGGTATTAAAATTATACCCGCGCAAAGGATGTCTTTTACCGGGCAGCGATGCAGATATTCTGGTCTTAAAACAAGATGATCTCAGTATCTATCATTTATTGGCTAAAGGCGAAGTGGCAGTAGTGGAACAAAAAGCGGTTAAAAAAGGAAAATTCGAAAAATAACTTATTTGAACAAAATAATTAGGAGGAAATGATGGGACAACACAGCAAGGGCAATTTAGTGATCATCGGCGGGGCCGAAGATAAATACGGCGACAGCAGAATCCTGCAGGAAGTAGTAGATATCATTGGGGGAGATGAGGCCCGGGTGGGTATCATAACCACCGCCACCCAGCAGCCGGAAGAGGTGGGGGAAGAATATCGGGATGTTTTTTTGCGTCTGGGAGTAAGGGAAACAGAAATTATAAATATCAATACTCGGGATGAAGCTAATCATGAAGATAATATTCGCCGGATTAGAGATGTCACCGGGTTCTTTTTTACCGGGGGAGACCAATTAAGAATTACCAGCATTCTCGGAGGAACCAGAGTATACGAGGCTTTGCACGATTCATTCAATCACGGAACGGCGGTGGTCGGTACCAGTGCCGGTGCTTCCGTCATGTGCAGTACTATGATCGTGGAAGGGAACAGCAATGATGCGGCCCGGAAATGCACCTTGAAAATGGCTCCGGGTCTGAGGTTCCTGGAGGGAGTAATAATTGATCAGCATTTTGATCAGCGGGGGAGATTAGGCCGCCTGTTATGCGGTATTGCCGAAAATCCCGGTATATTAGGTATTGGTATTGATGAAGACACCGCCATCAAAGTATATCCTGAGGAATATTTCGAAGTCTTAGGAAACAACGCGGTTACCGTGGTTGATGGCCGGTCCATAAAAAGCACTAATGTTTCCGAATTGGAACCGGACGAGATATTGACCATCACCAATGCCAGTCTGCATATTTTATCCCGGGGTTACGGATTTGATTTTAAAAGGCGGGAAGTTATAACCATACATTAAAATAGTTATTTCATAGGGGGATATATAAATGGAAATTATTAGTATGCGCAATTATAACAGCAGGAATATATACAGCCACAAGCCGGTTATTAAAATGGTGGTTGACCTTGGTGAACTGGCTGAAACACCAACCAATGAAATCCCAGGTTTTAATGATAGATTATTGGGGCATTTCCCGGGGTTGAGAACCCACTACTGCTCCCCGGGCTATGAAGGCGGTTTTGTAGAAAGATTGAACGAAGGCACCCTGGTATCTCATGTAACGGAACACCTGGCCCTGGAATTACAATGTATGCTTGGTTATGATGTCTATTTTGGCAAAACCAGGGTGATCGAAGAGCCTTCCCTGTACTGTGTTCTTTATGAATACATTAATGAAGGTTGTGCTCTGGACGCCGGTTATGTGGCAGCCCAAATAATACTGGCTTTAATTGAAAACGAGGCTGTGCCTTTGGATGAAATTTTAGACAGGCTTCGCCGGGTTACCTCCCAATCTGAGCTGGGTCCCAGCACCCAGGCTATTTTCGATGAAGCCCGACATCGAAAAATACCGGTTCGGCGGCTGGGTGAAGATAGCCTGCTGCAGCTGGGTTATGGTAAACATATGCAATTTATCGAAGCGTCTCTGCCTGGAAGCACCGGCAGTATCGCCGTGGACCTGGCCAAAAACAAGAAATTGGCCAAGGAACTTTTAAGGGAAAATGGGATTCCGGTTCCGGCGGGCGGCATGGTGGATTCGGAGGATGATGCGGTTATTTTAGCTGAAAAACTGGGTTACCCAGTTGTGATTAAGCCGGTAGATGCAAATCAGGGCAGGGGGGTTACGGTTAACATTGGTGATGAAAACCCGGTACGAACAGCTTATCGTTGGGCCCGTTCTTTTACCTGGAATGTAATAGTGGAAAAATATATCAGGGGTAAAGATTACCGGGTTTTAGTTGTCGGCAACCGGGTCGTCGCGGTAGCAGAACGAAAACCTCCCTATGTAACAGGTGACGGGGTTCATTCCATTTCAGAGTTGGTGGCCGAGGAAAATAAAAACCCCGATCGGGGAATAGGCCATGAAAAGCCTTTAACCAGGATTTATTTGGATTCTATGGCTAAAGATTTTCTCGCCCGGTCGGGATTGACATTCGATGATATTCCCGCAATGGGTGAAATGGTTTATTTGCGGGAAAATGGAAATATCAGTACCGGGGGCACTGCCCGGGAATGTACCCGGGAAATCCACCCGACCAACCAGGAATTGGCGGTAAAAGCAGCCCGGGCTATAGGTCTGGAAGTGGCAGGGATCGATATAGTGGCAGACAATATTGCCAAAGTAATAACCCCGCAAAGCGGAGCCGTTATTGAAGTAAATGCCGCCCCAGGTCTTCGTATGCATCTTTATCCCACCGAAGGGCAAAGCCAGAATGTGGCAGCCGCTATTCTTGATTATATGTATCCTGATCCGGCTATGGCTTCAATTCCCATTATTTCTATCACCGGTACCAACGGCAAAACCACAGTTACCAGATTAATCCGGCATGTTCTCTCCCTTACCGGCCAAAAGGTGGGCATGACTTGCTCCAGCGGCACCTATATAGGTGAAGAATGCATTTCCCGGGGTGATAACACCGGACCGGTGAGTGCCCAGGCCATACTCTATAATCGAGAGGTGGAGGTGGCAGTCCTGGAAACCGCCCGGGGCGGGATTATTCGTAAAGGGTTGGGCTATGACCTGGCCGATGTAGGGATTATAACTAATATCAGTGATGACCATTTGGGGCTGGATGGGGTAAACACCCTGGAGGATCTGGCTTTTGTCAAAGCATTGGTGGTGGAGGCAATTAAGCCCAACGGCCATGCGGTCTTAAATGCTGACGATAAGATGACAGAAGATATTGCCCGCAAAGTAGATGCCAACCTGATATTGTTTTCCCGGAACCGGAGCAATGCTTTTCTGGCACGTCATATCGGCCAGGGGGGTATGGCGGTAGTGGTTGAAGATGATATGCTGTGCTGGTATCAAAATATGACCAAAGCAGAGATTATGGAAATTTGCGAAATACCAATTACCTTTCAGGGAAAAGCTCTGTGTAATATTGAAAACTCTTTAGCGGCCGCCGCCGGCCTTTTAGCTCTGGGTGTGGCGGAACGTACCGTAAAGCTGGGTTTGATGTCCTTCAGGCCTGATCCGATCGCCAATGCGGGGAGATTTAACTTTTTCGATATGGGTGATTTCCAGATTTTACTCGACTATGGTCATAACATCAGTGGATATCAGTCTGTCGTTCAGCTCATCAACAGCATGGATGCGGCAAGGCTGATTGGTGTCATTGGCATGCCCGGTGACCGCATGGATAAATCAATTTTTGAGGTAGGCAAAATTTCCGGGCAAACCTTTTCTGAACTTTATATCAAAGAGGATAAGGATCTTAGAGGAAGAATACCCGGTGAGGTTGCCAGTATTCTTTATCATGGGGCGGTGAGCGGAGGAGCCGGCAAAGACGATATCAAGATAATTATGTCGGAGGTTGATGCTTTGCAGAATGCTATTAACAATGCTAAAACCGGAGACTTGATTGTTATGTTTTATGAGAATTTTGGTGAAGCTTACCAATTAATTGATGCTGTCATTAAGAAAAATGACCAGCCGATTCCTCTATTTCCCAAGGGGGATACCTACCTGCCTGTTACCCCGAATGAATCCATAGAAACCGCATTAGGACTTTAAAAATTACTATTGCACTTCTTGCGGGCGATCATGGCCGGGCGAACTCTTTCGCCCGGGATAAAAACGCTTCAGGCGGGGATAATGAAGCGATTATATAGGCAAGATAACATCAAGTTTAATCTTCAGGCCGATGGAGGACTAAGTGGTGAGCGCGGAAGAATTTTTGGTAATAAGCAATAACCCGGCGGTCAGGGGAATTAAAAGGGCGAAAATGTACTTTATAGAGGGTGATTGCCTGGCCGTCCTGTACCAGGCCTTTAGCATGGCAGCATCCGGTTATAAGCTTTTATCCCATCCCCTAGCCGGCAGTGTAAAACCGGAATACAACTATTACCGGTCCATCGTTTTTAGCGCCGAACCAAAAGACCAGGTTGATCTTATGCATCTGCGTTTATTGGATAGATGCCTGTTAAAGTTGGAAGAACGGCAGAATGCCGGGATTTCTTCGGAGCGGCTGGCCCTTTATACTCAGGATCTGCAGATTATGGATATTGAATTTCTGAATAGTGCGCTCAATGCCTTAGGAGAGAGAATTCCAGCCAAAATCAAGCAACATTTATAGATAGGAGTGAATTTCATGCAGCTGGAACTGGGTCATATAGAGGTCAAAGACGTGCAATTCGGTGCGAAAACTGAATTTAGAAACGGCACTGTTTTCATAAATAAAAATGAATTATTGGAGATTTTAAAAAATGAGCACTTTTCTAAAATTGAATTGGACATCGTACATCCTGGAGACGCAGTGAGAATATGCCCGGTCAAAGATGTGCTGGAACCCAGGGTCAAGATTGCGGGCAGCGGACAAATTTTCCCCGGATATTTTGGTAATGCGGAAATGGTGGGAAGCGGAAGAACCCATGTATTAAAAGGAATGACGGTGCTTACGGTGGGTACCATAGTAGGTTTCCAGGAAGGTATTATTGATATGTCCGGCCCGGGAGCAGAATATACCCCCTTTTCCAAAACTATTAACCTGGTTATATCGGCCGATAAAAAAGAGGGCTTGTTTCAGCACGAACATGAAGCGGCTTTGCGCCACACCGGACTAAAAGCGGCCCGTTATGTTGCCGAGGCGGCCAGAAATGCTGAACCCGATCAAATTTCTACTTTTGAAACCAGACCCCTGTCGGAGCAACTGAATCAATATCCTGATCTGCCGCGGGTGGCTTATGTATATATGCTGCAAACTCAAGGCCTTATGCATGACACTTATTTGTATGGGGTTGATGTTAAAAGCATACTGCCGACCTTCATGTACCCCACTGAAGTTATGGATGGAGCGATTATCAGCGGTAATTGTGTATCGGCCTGTGACAAAAATACCACCTATCACCATCTGAATAATCCGGTTATAGACGACCTTTTTACCCGGCATGGCAAAGACTTGAACTTCGTAGGGGTAGTAGTTACTAATGAAAATGTAACACTGCTGGATAAAGAACGCAGTTCCAATTTTACCGCCAAGCTGGTGGAAGGCCTTAAGGTGGATGGTGTCATTATCAGTGAGGAAGGTTTCGGCAATCCTGATGCCGATCTTATCATGAACTGCAAGAAAATCGAGGCTCTGGGGGTAAAGACGGTCCTGATCACTGATGAATACGCCGGCCGGGATGGCGCCTCCCAGTCTCTGGCGGACGGGCACCCGCTGGCTAATGCCGTAGTAAGCGGAGGCAATGCCAATGCAACTATAGATTTACCTCCCATGCGGAAAATTATAGGCCACATTGATGCGGTCAACATCATTGCAGGTGGTTTCGATGGAGCGCTTAAAAAGGATGGTTCTATCACGGTGGAAATACAGGCCATTACTGGAGCTACCAACGAATTGGGATTCAATCAAATGGGTGCCATAGAATTCTGAACCATAAATCACTTAATACCAAAAGGGGGATACAACAATGGCCGAAATTCGTGTAGTTCACTATTTGAATCAGTTCTTTGGCCAGATCGGTGGTGAAGAGAAAGCGGATATAACTCCGTTTAGCCAGGAAGGACCGGTTGGACCGGGTACAGCACTGCAAAAGGAGCTGGCCAGCGACATTAAAATAGTGGGAACCGTAATATGCGGGGATACCTATTTTAACGAAAATATCGAAGCCGCAGCCGATAAAATAACCTCCCTGGTGGCCGGATTTAAACCGGATCTCCTCATAGCCGGACCGGCGTTTAACGCAGGAAGATATGGCATGGCTTGTGGAGCAGTATGCAAAGCAGTACAGGAAAAACTAAATATACCGGTTGTTACCGGCATGTACGAAGAAAATCCTGGAGCTGACATGTATAAAAAGGATGTATACATCGTAAAAACCGGTAATTCAGCCGCGCAGATGCGTAAGGCCATCCCGGCACTGGCAAAATTGGCCATGCGCCTGGTGCGGGGGGAAGCTTTAGGTTCGTCCGCCGAAGAGGGGTATCTGGCCAGAGGCGTGCGCAAAAACGTATTCCATAAACAGCGCGGTTCGGCCCGGGCTGTCGAAATGTTGTTGCAAAAAATCAAAGGGGAAACTTTTGCTACTGAATATCCTATGCCGGTATTTGACCGGGTCAGTCCCCGACCTGCTATTAAAGATTTAAGCAAAGCCAAGCTTGCCCTGGTAACCTCCGGCGGCATAGTTCCGAAGGGCAACCCTGACCACATCGAATCTTCCAGTGCTTCGAAATTTGGCCGTTATGATATTACCGGGGTCAATGACCTGACTAAAGAGACTTACGAAACTGCCCATGGCGGATATGACCCGATTTATGCCAACGAGGATGCTGACCGGGTACTCCCGGTAGATGTCCTACGGCAACTGGAAAAGGAAAAAGCAATTGGCAGCCTGCATAATTTTTATTATGCCACCGTGGGCAATGGGACCTCGATTGCCAATGCCAAAAAATATGCCCATGCTATTGGTGAAGAATTGAAGAAGGAAAAGGTAGCTGGAATTATCCTGACCTCCACCTGAGGAACCTGTACTCGTTGCGGCGCAACGATGGTAAAAGAACTGGAAGATGTGGTGGATGTTCCGGTTGTTCATATCTGTACCGTAGTGCCTATTTCATTGACCGTAGGTGCCAATCGTATTGACCCTGCTGTAGCCATTCCTCATCCCCTGGGTAATCCGAAGCTAAGTCCGGATGAAGAATTTGCTCTGCGCCGGCATATAGTCGAAAATGCACTCCGTGCATTAACTACCGATGTTAGTGAACAAACTGTTTTTGAAATGCCATAAAAAAGTGCTATATCGTACTCCAATTTGTTCTGCTGCCCCCAGGAGGTGCGCGGGCAGTACGAACATGACTTTGCATGTTTTTCTTTAACCTCTCTTGAACTTTACTCACCTGGTGCAATATTATTTAATAACAGTTGAAGTGCTTTTAGTACTCACAATTTTACTTTCTGGTAAAATATTGTAAAATAATGGTGAGGTGGTAATGCTTGAGAGAAGATCCTAAACAATGTATTGATATAAAAGCTGTGCATTACTGGCGCTGGACTGCAATTATCAAATCAATTTTGCTATTATTGATTCCAGGCGCTTATTATCTCACAGTGCACTTATGGCAGTGGCCTTTTTGGATTGCCGTGGTATTGGTGGTTCTCACCCTGGCAGATGCTGTCTTCTCCATTTTTTTCAAACCGGATATCACCTGGAGGACATGGCGTTATGAGGTATCCGAGCACGAGATTGACCTCCTGCATGGGGTATTTATCAAAACCCGCACCTTAATTCCAATGGTGCGGGTGCAGCATGTAGATACTGAACAGGGTCCGCTTTTACGTCATTTTGGGCTATCTACCGTCAGTATATCGACTGCGGCCGGAAATCATGAAATCCCGGCTCTGGCTGATGAGGTGGCTGCAGTATTAAGAGACCGTATTTCAGAACTGGCCCGGGTGGTGGATGAAGATGTATGAACCGCAGCGCCTTCACCCGGTAGCAATAATAACCTTTTTTATCCGCAATTTGTATAACCTTGTCCAGGCAGCTTTTCCTCTCCTTCTGGTTTTCCTGGCCGGGGGTAATCACAAATGGCTGTTAGCGGCGCTCCCTTTCCTATTGATCCTTTTCATTGCCTATGGTGTGCTGTATTGGATTCGCTATGTCTTTTATGTGCATGAACAAGAATTGCGTTTGGAATTTGGGGTTTTGGTCAGAAAGAAAAGATACATCCCTTTTGAAAGAATTCAAACCGTCCAGATCTCAGCCGGTGTTTTGCAGCGCATGTTCGGACTGGTTAAAGTTGAGGTGGAGACCGCCGGCGGGGGAACTAAAGCAGAGTTTGTACTGGCAGCTCTATCCCGGGAAAAAGCTGAAGAGTTACGCCAGATATTGCAGGCGGGTCAAAAGGTTTTGCTCCATACGGATGAAGAAAAAACCGCAATTGAGTATAACTTATCTACCCGGGCGCTATTATTGTTGGCCACTACCTCGAACGGAATAGGGGTAGTCATCAGCGCCATGCTGGTATTCCTTTCGCAACTGGATGATATTTTTACCAACCTGCATATTTGGAATAGAATGATTGATTATGCTGAGAGCCTTGCTGTCGGGAGGGTGAGCCTGATTATCTCGGCTGTTATAGCCTTGCTGCTGGTGGCCTGGCTCTTATCCTTACTGGGGACCATCATTAAATATGGAAATTTTCATCTTACGCGGGAAGGCCAAAGCATAAAGATAAGCCATGGCTTATTGGAAAAACAGCAATTAACCATTCCGATTAAACGGATTCAGGCCATAAAGGTAGTAGAAGGTTTATTAAGACAACCTTTCGGCATGGTAAGCATACAGGTCGTAAGTATCAGCAATATCAGCAAAAAAGGGGAAGGAAATGTATTGTTCCCCTTATTGCCGAAAGAACAGCTGATGCGGTTTTTAGTAGAAATAGTACCTGAATTTGCCATGCCTTTGCAGGTGCAGGGCTTACCCACCAGGTCCAGACCCCGTTATTTATGGATAAATATAATACCTGTTTTGCTAATCTCAATTGGTTGTACCATTTTTCTTCCCTGGGGTTATTTATCTTTCTTATTGCTTTTACCGGCGGCCTGGCTGGGAATCTGCCAGTATAGGGATGCCGGTTGGAACATGGAGGAGAATAAACTGTTATTGAGGTCACGCGTAATAGGGAGAATAAGCACCATCCTTCCCCGCCGAAGGATTCAGTCCCTGGATATATCCCGTAACTTTTTTCAGGAACGCAGAGATCTAACTACTCTGGGAGTAGCGCTAGCATCCGGCACTTTAGGAACGAATATCATGCTTAGAGGTATGGATGAAGAGATCAGCAGCCTCATATTACATTGGTTTAAGCTTGGCACTATGCTGCATAAGACCAAGACTTATTAATACCCCAACCCGGCATAATCTACCACTATATTTAATCAGGCAGCCTGTTTTATACCGCAGGCTGTTTTTTTATGGCTTTAAACTGTTTCGCTGTGCACAACAGGCTAAAGCCCATATCAGGAGATACTTCCCAGTAATATGAGAAATCCAGGAGAGATCATCAAACCAGTATCTCTCGAACTTATTTTATTAAATTGCGGGTCTCGACCGAATTTGTACGCAAGGTCCTATAGACAATCACAGGTATATAACATAACATAATATGATGCTAATATGTAAATTTTGTATTCTGAAGTAATTGTAGGGGGATAAAATTTGAAGGAGGTGAATCGTGCAAATCCTTTTCTCGCAGTAATTTAAACAAAAGGGGGATGATTTACCTTGCATAAGAAGTGGAACGATAGTCTTGCCAATAAAGTAATTATGACTGTACTAACTGTTGTTATCATCGCTTTTTTAGTTACTGGTTTTGTTAGTTTTTCATATACCCGAGGAATAATGAAAGACGATTTGGATGCGCGAATTGAAGACCAATCCTATAAGATTACACAATCCCTGGATGCTTTTTTTGCTGTGAAGGTTGAAGACGTGGTGCAGATGAGCCAGAATCAATATCTTATTGATTACGCCTGCAGCGTTCAAAATCCTGAACAGCTTAATACCAATCCAGAATATGCTCAGGTCATTAATAACCTGAAGAACATAAAAAAGACGGATTCTAATATGGAGCTGGCCTATCTGTGTATCGGCAAAGGTAAAGGATACATAGCTAATGATGATCGCCGAATGTTGCCAGGCTTTGATGTAAATGTGCGGCCCTACTACAAGCAGGTTTTAGAAAAGAAAGGTATTATATTCACCGAGCCCTATGCTGATTCGAATACCAAAATAATGGTTATTACGATTGCCGGTCCCGTCTATGACCAGAGCCAAAATATAGTTGGGGTAGTTGCGGTCGATGTTCGGCTGACCCAACTAACGGAAATTATTAAAGGTTATAATATCGACTACCAAGGTTCAGCAATTTTAGCCAGTAATCAAGGAACCGTAGTATATGATAAGGATAAGAATAAGATACTAAAAGATAATATTACTAAATATGAAGGAAGTCTGGGCGTAATTGCCAAAAAAATGCTTTCCAGTAAGAGCGGGCGCGCCATGTATGATAAAAATGGCGACTCGTACTATTTTGCCTATAATGCTTTACCTTCCAATGGATGGTCATTAGGAGTAAGCATGCCCCAGAAAGAAGTGGAAAAAGAGCTGAAAGGCTATCAGCGGCTTATGATCTTTCTATATATTATCGCCTTGCTGCTGGTTGGGGCTGTGGTCTACATAATGATTCGCAGATCAATTGCCAGTGTTCCTGAACTGGTGAAAGACATGGACCGTATGGCAACCGGTGATTTAACCACCCTGGCCGATGTTCGATCCAGCGATGAAATTGGTGCCATTGCAGGTAAGTTCAATCAGGTAGCTGAGGCAATCCGCGATATTGTGGTAAAACTGCACAGTACTACCGAAAAGGTGAATGATGTCAGCAATGAGCTGCGGCAGTCAGGCAGTAATCTGTCATCCGTGATGCAGGAAAGTTCCAGCTCCATCCAGGAAATATCCGCCAGCATGGAAGAGCTTTCAGCAGCTTTTGAAGAGATAAATGCTTCAAGCCAACAGATTACCCATTCCTTGTCGGTGGTTAATGATAAATCCATGAAGGGATATAAGGACTCCCAGGAAATCGAACTGAGGGTTGATGAAACGGCTAAACGGCTTCAGCAAGCCCAGGAAAAAGGTGGTAATGTATACCGCCAGATTGAAGAGGATACTCTTAGGGCCATGGAAGAGGCCAAAGTAGTCGAGCAGATTGCGGGGCTGGCCAGTACCATTTCCGGTATTGCAGATCAAACCAATTTGCTGGCACTTAATGCCGCGATTGAAGCAGCCCGGGCAGGGGAACAGGGACGCGGTTTCGCGGTTGTGGCTGAGGAAGTGCGTAAACTGGCAGAGAACTCCAGCGAAGCTGTTTCTCAGATTCAACTCTTGACCGGCCGGGTACATACGGCAGTGGATGACCTGGTCGCCAATACCCGCAGACTGTTGCAGTTCTTTGAACAGGATGTCAGTGGTGATTATAAATCCATGGAGGAAACGGTGCATCAATACCGGGACGATGTGAGTATGTTGGGCAGTATTACGGCCAGCGTGAGCGAGAGCATGAACAAAGTTCTGGCCAGTATGGAAGAAATCGCCCGTTCGATCGACACCACTTCCGAGACGGTCGAACAAACGGCAGCCGCTTCCCAGCAAGTTGCTCATGGAACCCAGGAAGCTACCCAATCAGCCGGAGAACTGGAACGGGTCTCTAATGAACTGATGGAAAATTCAGCGGTATTAAATAAACTGATTGCTAAATTTAAGCTGTAAATCTTGCTTTAAAAAGAAAATAGGAACAGCAGGCAGACCCTGCCGTTCCAACAGATAGAAGCCCGGGAGATATCGTTAACATATATCTCCCGGACTTTTTTATCAAATCCCGGCGGCAGTGCATGGTGATAAAACAGGGTGAGCCAGGTCTGATTTACATCACCAATATTTTCAGTGCCCAATTTCCCGTTTTGTACTATATAATCAAGGTATAATCTATTTAAGATATCAATATGTACTTTAGATGCATATCACAAATACAGCCCGGCGCACTCTGGATTTATATCCGGGATGAAAGAAGGCAGTCTGAGATATGAAAAATTTAAGAGAAATAATAGGTATTAAGGAAGAAAACTGCACCAACTGTCATCAATGCATAGCGGTGTGCCCGGTCAAAATATGCAACAATGGCAGCGGGAATGTTATCAAATTCAATAATAACCTCTGTATCGGTTGCGGTCGTTGTATTGAGGCCTGTGTCAGGAGCCACGGAGGCACAATGGAAAAGAGCGCCCGTTTTGCTATCGATGATGCTATTCAATTTGAGGCGGATTTGCACCAGAAGAAAATAATTGCTTTGGTAGCGCCTTCCGCACAGAGTAATTTCGACCTGCCCAAACTGATTACGGCTTTGAGACTGCTGGGTGTCCGAGGTGTGTATGATGTAGCTTTGGGTGCGGAAATCACTATAGCCTGTTATCATGATGCCATCCAGTCGGGAAGGGTGAAGACGCCTCTCATAGCTACGCCTTGCCCGGCGGTAGTCAAGTATATTGAACTGAATCACCCGAATCTGATCGATTACCTGGCTCCTATCGGCAGCCCGGTTTATAATTTGGCCGTTTATGTTAGATCACTGCATCCCGATGCGGAACTGGCTTTTATTTCCCCCTGCCTGGCCAAAAGCAGGGAGTTTCAGGATAGCCGGGCGGTTAAATATAATGTAACCTATACTTCATTATTGGAAATTCTGCAAAAGAACGATATCAATTTGGAACATTTGGATAATGGGCAATTTGATAATGCGGTGGCAGCAGGAGTTGCTACCAGTTTCTCCACCCCCGGTGGTCTGAAGGAAAGCTATCTGTTCCACTATCCTGATACACCGGCCAGTTCGATTACCAGAATTGAAGGTAGGCTGGTGTTTGAAAAGTATCTCCATAATTTGGAAAAATCGATTTTAAACGGAAACCCTGACCTTCCACAAATGGTGGACGTTTTAAGCTGCAATAAAGGATGTAATATGGGAGTTGGCTGTATTAATCAGAACAAGTCGATTGATGAGATAGAAAGTTCGATAGCTGTCCGTTCTGAGGCAAGTACCAGCGACCGGCGGGTTAATGAGCAACTGCAGAACTTTTTAGCTGATGTTATTAAAAAATATGATTTTTCCTATTGCACCTACAGTGATTTGTCTCAGAATCATTTAAGACTGCCCAATAAAAGTGAGCTGAAGACTATTTACACTGAAATGCACAAATATGAAGAAAAAGATTTTAGAAATTGTGCCGCCTGCGGTTATAACTCCTGTTATCAAATGGCGGTAGCAGTATTTAACGGGTTAAATAAGGCCCAAAATTGTCATATGTACCAGGAGAAGCAATTGCGTATAGAACAGCAGCAACTTAAGAATATGCATAGTGAATTAACCAATATTTTCGATACCATGTCAGATGGTGTTATTGTATTGAATCAGGAGGGCAGGATTTCACATTTTAACCGGACTGCTCAAAAAATCCTCGGTTATTCAGATGAAGCATTGATTGGGGTTTATATTGTGGATTTATTTTTAGGAAAAGCACCTAATGTATTGAACCTGTTTCAAACCGGGGAGCCTTTTGATGATTGGGAGATTTTGCTTGATGGCAAATATCGCAAAATACATGCTACCGCCTCCGGCAAACCCGTTTATGGAGAAAATAAAAAAGTGGTCGGGGCTACTATTATCTTAAGGCCGATCGCGCAGGTACAACAACTTGTTAATAGTTTTACCGGAGCCCATGCCAGTTTTACTTTTGATTCCATAATCGGTGAAAGTGAAAAATTAAGAACATCGGTTAAACTGGCCATGATGGCAGGTGCCAATAATTCAACTGTTCTTCTCCAGGCCGAAAGTGGGACCGGCAAAGAAGTATTTGCTCAGGCTATTCATAATGGCAGCCTGCGTAATAATGGACCTTTTGTGGCTATTAACTGTGCTGCTCTGCCCCGGGAATTGGTGGGCAGCGAATTATTTGGCTATGTGGAAGGAGCTTTCACGGGAGCGCGGCGGGGCGGACGACCCGGTAAATTCGAACTGGCTAATAAAGGAACACTGTTTTTGGATGAGATTGGGGACATGCCCCTGGAGCAGCAGGCCATTCTGCTTCGGGCCATACAGGAAAAAGCCATATTAAGAGTGGGCGGAGACAGTCTCATAAACGTAGATGTAAGAATAATTGCTGCTACCAATAAGGATTTGCTGGCCCTGGTAGAAGCGGGAAGGTTCCGGGCCGACCTGTACTATAGGCTGAATGTAGTCCAAATCACAATTCCGGCTTTGCGGGAAAGACGGGAAGATATCAAATTGTTATTCAATCATTTTGTCAAGCTGTTCTCTCCCAAATTGAACCGGTATATTACCGAGGTTGATCCGGCAGTGCTGGCCTGCCTCGAAAATTATGATTGGCCGGGCAACATTCGCGAACTGCAGAATGTAGTGGAAAGAATCCTCTTAATGGCTGAAGACGGCCACATAACTATAGAACACCTTCCTCCGGAAATAGTGAATATGGCTATTGGCCATTCCCGGGACAGGTGGGAATGGGAACCTAATGCGGCCAGCCACAGCCTTGGATCATCGCAAAACCGCAATATACGAAAATTGAATGCACTTGAACAGGAACAACAGAGGATAATTCAGGCTTTGGATGATAATGCCGGCAATGTCAGCAAGACGGCCGCAGCACTTGGTATTTCACGCAGTACTTTGTATAGAAAAATGAAAAACTATTGCATTGATAACTAGAAGGGTTTGTCCCAGAACTGTATCGACATATAAATGATTGTAGCAAAAGTGTCGCATTAATAACATATTATGTAAATAATGCGACACTTTTGCTACATATAAATTTAGAATAAAACCTTAAAAAAATAAATTTTTAATATAAAGTCCCTGAGTCAGGGGCTTTTTGCTTACTTAAAAGCTTTTTTAAAAATATTGGCACGGAAATTGCTTTATAAAATAGTAAAGAAAAATAATTAACGTGAAAGGAAGATGACGAAAATGATAGATGTGAAAAAACTGCAAATGGAGATAATGGCTAACGATTCCAAGACTAAAAAAATTCACTTGACCGTAAAACCGGATTCCATCAAAATGCCCAAATATCAGAGCAAAGCGGCTCCGGTAGTTTGCCCCCGCAGTGCCGAGGATGTATATGCCCTGGGAATTAGCCTGCAGAAATATATCAGTTCCGTTTATGTTGAATTAGCGGAAAGGAACAAAGGCAGAAAAAACCCGTATACCAATATGGTCCTTAAACAATTGGTTATTAAAAGAAAACTGGAGGAAATTTCCCGCGAGAATTTAAATGGACTGCTGACCTACTTCTATAATAATGGCGGACCTATTATCGAACCGCCTGTATCAGAGCAATTAGCCGCTGAAATCCAGCCTTCTGTTAACAGCATTGTGTCGCGCTTTTTGACTCAGGCGAATTTACTGATAAACCAGGCGGTTGAGGGTGATTTACTGGCCGGTGATTTGGATGCTGCAATCGATAATCAGGTTATTGGCATGTATACTGCCATGGGCCGGCTTTTCCAGCATGATAACATGCAGAAGGCTTTTGAGCAATTGATAGAAGTTAGGGGCATATAAGCAAACAGGCAGATGTCCATCAGACTTTTATAGGGATAAAAATGGTGGGAAGACCTGAAACGGTATGGCTGTCGTGCTGTCGGTGACAGATATAATTAATGGTGGGGAGGATCCTTTTGTAACTTGTACAAAAGGATCCTCCCCATTTTGCAATTCATTTGACAATATACCCTCTGCGGTATATAGCTTATAATAATATAGCTATATAATTAAGGAATACTAGGATTATGTCCAACAGATAGCAGAAGATCAAAGCCATGAGATAATTTAGAACGATTGGGAGGAATGGTCGTGCATAAAAAATTATTTATTCCGGGACCGGTCGAAGTTAGAAACGACGTACTGGAAAAAATGGCCACACCTATGATAGGTCACCGCAGCAAGGATGCTTCAGCCCTGCAGCGGAGTATCAGTGACAAGATAAGAAAATTATTCTTTACCGGGGAAGAAATACTGCTCTCCACCAGTTCCGGCAGCGGGCTGATGGAAGGAGCTATACGTTCCTGCACCCTTAAAAGAGCCGCTGTATTTTCGGTAGGAGCATTTGGCAACCGCTGGTTTGAAATGGCCCGGAACAATAATGTCCCGGCTGATTTATTTGAAGTGGAATGGGGAACAGCTACTACACCGGAGCAGGTCGATGAAGTGCTTGCCACTGGAAAATATGATTTGATTACCATAACCCATAACGAGACTTCCACCGGTTTGATGAATCCGGTGGAAGCCATCGCGGATGTAGTAAAAAAATACCCGGAGGTAGTATATTGCCTGGATACAGTTAGTTCCATGGGCGGGACCAGGATTGAAGTTGACAAACTGGGAGTAGATATATGCATTACCTCAACTCAAAAAGCCTTGGGGCTTCCGCCGGGGATGTCTATCTGTTCCTTCTCTGAAAAGGCGATTGCGAGAGCCAAACAGGTACCTTTCCGGGGAATGTATCTGGACCTGCTGGCCCTGTATGACTATATTCAGAAAAAGGATTATCAGTATCCTTCGACCCCATCCCTGTCCCACATGTTTGCTCTGGACTACCAGCTGGACAGAATCATGGCAGAGGGGATTGAGAACCGTTTCCAGAGGCATCAGGAAATGGCGGAGTACGTTCGTGACTGGGGCAGAAAGAATTTCGGACTGTTTGCCGACGCAAGATACCTGTCCAATACTTTGACTAACATGAAAAACAGCCGGGAAATCGATGTGGCGGCTTTGAACCAGGAACTGGGCCGGCGCGGTTTTCAAATATCCAACGGTTATGGCAAGCTGAAGGACAAGACTTTCCGCATTGCCCATATGGCAGATTGCACCATGGATGAACTAAAAGAATTAATCGGTAATATTGATGATATTTTAAAATTATAGAACTTTAATCAAATGCACATACCAGGGGTCGAACTTAACGGCAAGTGCCTCGGTATAATAGGATTTGGCCGCATTGATCGGGAAGTAGCCCGTCGGGCTGATGCATTGGGTATGAAAATAATATATACTGATATCATCAAGCCTATGAACGATGAAGCTTGTGAGTAGGTTGAGTCGGAATCAAACAGGAGGAGTTAGAGAATGGCAATAGTAAGACCCTTTCGTGCCTTAAGACCACGGCCTGAACTGGCGGCACAAGTAGCAGCATTACCGTATGATGTTATGGATAGTGATGAAGCCAGAGAGATGGTTAAGGGCAACCCTTATTCGTTCCTGCATGTGGACAAGGCGGAAATTGATTTGGATCCGGGCCTTGATTTATATGATGAAAAAGTGTACCTGAAAGCCCGGGAAAATCTGCAAAGGATGGCCGCAGACAAGGTGCTCGTGGAAGACACCCAACCCTGTTTTTATATTTACCGTCAGGTCATGAACGGAAGGGAACAAACCGGGCTGGTAGCCTGCGCCTCTATTGATGATTATCTTAATAACATTATTAAGAAACATGAAAATACCAGGGCGGATAAGGAAGCAGACCGGATCAGGCATGTTGATTATTGTGATGCCAATACCGGCCCCATATTTTTGGCCTATCGGGCACAGCCCGAGATTGCTGCGATTATAAAAAAGTGGACGGAGCACCAACCTATTTATGATATTTGTTCCGATGACGGGATCAGTCATGTCATATGGCTGATAGACGATATGGCCGTCAACACCCGTTTGCAGGAACTCTTCCAGACGGTTAAATACATGTATATTGCGGACGGACATCACCGTTGCGCCTCAGCCGTGCGGGTAGGTCAGATGCGCCGCCAGGAACATCCTGCCTACAGCGGTCAGGAAGAATTCAACTATTTCCTGGCGGTAATTTTCCCGGACAATGAACTTCATATAATGGATTACAACCGGGTAGTCAAAGACCTGAACGGACTCAGCGAGACTGCTTTTCTGGACGCCGTAGGCCGGAAATTCGATATTACACCCTGTTCAGATCGGGGGCCTTACCGGCCTGAATGTAAACACCGGATCGGGATGTATCTTCAAGGACGGTGGTATACGCTTAAGGTGCGGGAAGGCAGCTTTCCGGCTGATGACCCGGTAGAACGCCTGGATGTCTCAATTCTGCAAAACCAGCTGCTGCGGCCCATACTTGGTATTGACGACCCCAGAACGGACAAGAGAATCGATTTCATAGGAGGAATCCGGGGTTTGCAGGAACTGGAGAGGAGAGTGGAAGCAGGAATGGCAGTTGCTTTCTCCATGTATCCGACCGAAATTGAAGACCTCATGGATATTGCTGATGCCGGTAAGGTAATGCCACCCAAATCGACCTGGTTCGAACCCAAGTTAAGAAGCGGATTATTTATACACAAGCTATCTTAATATGAAAATTCAACACAGAAGGACACAGATTAATTATGATTAACACAGATCCTAATAAGACAACCATATAAACCGTAGTCCGGTCTACAGGGCGTAGCCCTTCAGGCCGGTAAAAAATATAACATGGGAAAAACCCGGCCCTGAAGCCCGCTCCTGACGTCGGGGCTGTAGGGCCTGCTATGGATATGAGATATACTCAGTTTTCATAAGTGGCTGTGTCCTCGGGGCATGGACGGTTAATTAAACAATAAAGGGCATCTTCAGTCATGAAGATGCCCTTTGAACGTCAAAAAAGCCCAATAGCTGCATTATTAAGGAAAGTCCATTCAATCTCCGTACTCATGTACGCTTCAATCACGGTCTTTCCTCAATGCCTTGCTCTTGGACTTTTTTGCTTGCTCTGGGATATGGATTTTAAAAGGCATCCTCAGTCATGAAGATGCCTTTTATTCTTCGGCAAACTCGGCCTTTACCACCTGAGCAAAGACCATCTGGGCAACTTTTTGCCCGGGAATAATGCGAATCGGCTTATTGGTTATGTTCAGAAGCAGGATTTTAATCTCTTCCGTGTGGTCGCCATCAAGGGTAGCAGGTGAATTTGCCACCACAATACCTTTGTTGGCCATACCGGCCCGGCTCCTTATTTGAGCCTCGTAACCGGCTGGAATAAGCATGGCAAAACCAGTAGGCAGACTTTTAACTTCATTGGGATACAATACGACGTTGTCCAGTATAGCAACACTAACATCACAACCGGCCGCATTCCTTGTATCATATTCCGGTAGTTTAGCCCAAGGTACAAGTTTTCTGAATTTTACTGCAATCTTCTCCATATCTCTCTGCCTCCCTATTAATAAATAGTTATAGACTTAAATCACGCCTGAAAATTTTCCGGATCATTACCTGCCCCGCAGGTATAAACCATATTTTAATGATATCAATAATTAAATAAATAAACCATTCAAATATGAATCTCTGTATTCTAAGCTTTGACATATATTATTATATAGACGCATAATAGTTGCATAATAATAGCAAAAAATGGAAAACAGAGATAAACCTGGTATTTAGTAAAGATAGGGGGTGTTTTTATTAAGGTACGGGAGATTATGAGCTGTGATCCATTAACCTTAAGGCCTGACCAGACAGTAGGTGAGGTCGTAACTATTTTTATGGAAAATAAGATAGATGGTGCACCGGTCCTGAATGATGATGCCAAATTAATCGGGCTTTTTACCAAAAGCCATATTTACCGGGCCATAAACCGAAAGATGAGTTTAAACATCAAAGTCGAAGATTTAATGACCCGGGAAATCTTAACCGGACATCCTGATGATGAGTTTGGCGAAGTAGTCAATCCAACTGTGCCACGGATGCCGGTGGTGGACGAGAACGGCACAGTGGTGGGAATAATCACCAGCGGCGATATCGCCAAAGCTTTCTTTAACTCTTATCGCACCATATCACATGAATATGATACGATTATTAATTCTACTCACAATATGATCATTTCAGTTGATGAGAATGGCATGATCAAGGTCTGTAATTTATCCATGGCCAGGTTCCTGGGCGTAAATGGTATGGATATGATCGGGAAGAATATACTGGAAGTGCTTCCCAACAGTGATCTGGTGAATGTGGTTAAAACCGGGAAAGAAGAACCGTTAAAACAAATAGAGCTAAATGGCCATTTCTTGATTTCCAACCGTTCTCCCATCGTAAAGGACGGCAAGATTATAGGCGCGGTAGCAGTTCTGCAGGATATATCCGACCTGGATAAAATGTCGCAGGAATTGAATTATGTTAAGGAATTAAACAAAGAACTGGACGCTATAGTTGAATCATCTTATGATGGGTTATTCATAACTGACGGCAATGGCATTACGCTTCGCTACAACAAGGCATTTGAGCAGTTGACTCTGATCGATACCGATGAATACCGGGGAAAAAGCGTGGAGGATATTAAAAGGGACGGAATAATATCTGATCCGGTTACATTGCATGTTTTGGAGCAGAAGAAATCCATTACTGTCATGCAGGAAAGCCAAAGCGGCAAGCTTACCTTAACTACCGGGGAACCCGGTATTTGATGCCAATGATAAGATAATCCGGGTCGTATGTAACGTTAGAGATATAACTGAATTGAATTTATTAAAGCAGGAACTTGAAAAAGAGCAAGGCTTAAGTCAGCATTATGAAACTCAACTTAAAGCCCTGAAACTAAAGTATACGGGCAGTGAGAAGATGGTAGTAACTTCTACCCGGATGCGAAACTTGATCGAGATGGTGATAAGACTGGCCACAGTTGGCTCCACCGTACTTATAACAGGTGAATCGGGTACCGGCAAGGAACTGATTGCCGAGACCATTCATTCCAACAGCGCACGTAAAGATAAGCCTTTAATTAAAGTAAACTGCGGGGCCATTCCGGAAAATCTGTTGGAGTCGGAATTGTTCGGTTATGAAGGCGGTGCTTTTACCGGGGCGAAAAAGGAAGGCAAACCGGGTGTGATTGAACTGGCGGCCGGAGGCACCCTGTTCCTGGATGAGATTGGGGAAATACCGTTAAATTTACAGGTGAAATTATTGCGTTTCCTGCAGAGTAAAGAATTTACCAGGGTCGGCGGAGAGAGCAGCATTACCGCAGATGTTCGCATTGTAACTGCTACCAACCGGCATTTGCTGGAAATGGTCCAGAAGAAACAGTTCCGTGAGGATCTGTATTACAGATTGAATGTGGTGCCGGTGCAGGTACCTTCACTAAGGGAAAGAAAGGAAGATATACCTGCACTGGTGGCGCATTTCCTGCAGGTGTTTAACCGCAAATACAATATGAATAAGAAAATCTCTCCCGGTGTGGTCGATAACTTGATGCGGTACGATTGGCCCGGTAATGTCCGGGAGTTGGAAAACTTAATCGAAAGAATGGTTGTTATTACCATTAAAGACATTATTATTACCGCAGACCTCCCCTCGCATCTGTGTGATAGTACTGATCTGAGTTCCCCGTATGTTATGGTTTCAGGTATAGTTCCTCTACGGGAGGCGGTGGAAAGCGTTGAAAAACAACTGCTGGAGAAAGCCTATGCCAAATATAGAACTACCCGCCAGATGGCCAAAGAATTAAAAGTAGATGCATCAACGGTAGTTAGAAAAGCAGCCAAATATAAGATTTCACCTAATAATCAAAATCAGGGTTTTTGCGCCGTACAAATATTGCAGGATAACAACAAATAATTCAGATATGCAACACCATAGTAAAACTAAAGTTTTGGCAGATTACAACGAATTTAGTCAAAATTAAAGGAATAGCTGGCCGGCTATTTCTTTTTTTATGAAAAGAATCAATAAATGGGCTTGCTTTATGCATAAATAGCTCGAAATATGTGTGATTTTACCTAATTTATTGACGAAATGCAGTAAACCAAAGAATCCGAAGCTGTTGCAGGAATTCAACAAATGATCATATTTTATATCATTGCATATACCACGCCAAACCTCATTATATCAGCCTTTTGGAAAGAACAGATTAGAATTGGCACAGATGTTGCTATTTAAAAAATGGAGAGATTTTCTTTTCAGCATTTCT
>ENA-UOOI01000663-UOOI01000663.1-fermentation-metagenome-genome-assembly--contig:-NODE-663-length-42286-cov-9.661883_pt1 | contig 42286 bp, 27 predicted proteins | sample MGYA00245779_ERZ724027 | MGnify/ENA primary metagenome ERZ724027 (study PRJEB28704, sample SAMN03018318) | fermentation metagenome | biome: anthropogenic terrestrial biome; feature: soil; material...
TTAAATTAGCTGTTTCTTGATTGTCAGATTTCTAAATTTGGGGAAACTCAAAACATTTATATAATCTTTATTTAATTTATCGAATGATTTTCTTTGCTTCAATGAATTCTTTTGATATAATATGAGTGTTTCTTCCCCTTTATCAATATTGTTCTATTCTATAAATAAATATGGAGGTACTAATCTATGATACAGAAATTACGTGTAAAAAAAGGAATAATTGGTTTTTTTGTTATTATATCAATTTGTTTCATAATATTTATTCTGGATTATTTAAACTCAAATCATTATGAAGGACAATTTAGTGGTGTTGTTTCAGATGGAGATAGAAGTCAAGCCGCTGTTTGCGATATCGGAGAAGGTACTTTTACAGTTGTTAAAGATTTAGAACCATTTTACTGTTCACCTTTTCTTTTGGATATGAGTACACACATCATTTAACTAACTTAAATAAATCACTTATGTAGGCATGATTAATAAATTTTAATACCTGCGGTATGTATCTTGACATAACTAAAGGAGCCTGCTATAACGCAGGCGGGTATAAAAATAATTGTTGACACAGGTTGTCTTTGGTATTATACTTGACACAGGTTGTCTTTGGTATTATACTGCAATTAAGTAAAAAAAACATAAATTTATTTAATTATGGAATCAGGTGCGAATCCTGAACAATCGGGTTACTGTGATGCGGAGAATTTTCCGATATGCCACTGCTTAAGGCGGGAAGGCGGAAAATTCGGTGAAGCTGAGTCAGGATACATGTTAAATAAATTCAAGAAATTATTTTCCGGCGAAGAATAATGGACTATACATATTTATATTGCACTTCAATGTCTGTATTTCTTGCCGAATACAGGCATTTTTTATTTTAACGGAAAGAAGGATTTTATGTGAATTGAATCGGGAAGGGGGCTATTGGTTCCTGCATTATATTGCATGCTCTGTTTTCCGGCTAGGGAAAATATCCCTGTAAAGGGGTAAATATATAGATTTATGCATTCAGTGAGCTTTGAAAGGGGGAATGCTGATGGGAGAAAGTTTTCCGCGGTACGGAAAGGCAGCGCCGCATCGCGGAAGGGGTGAGGCTGCCGGGTAAGCTTATAAAATAAAAACAAATGATTAAAAGCTTAAGTAAAAAAGTAACTTTGTTGTTGGCGTTCATGATGGTGTTCAGTGTGCTTATAATTCCGAATTTTGCGGAGGCGGCGGACGCCATTATTGACAAAACGGAAACGGGCTCTTATATTAAAGCGGAGGTAACGGGAGCTGCAGGCAAAGACTATGTAACAATTACCACCATCGGCCAGGCGGGATACGGAAATGTAACACGAGGCAATGTATTCCTTACCTTTCCGGCGGGCACCGATTTAACGGATGTTGACGTAACATTGACGGCACAGAAGGAATTCGGGTTTACTTTAGGCAGTGTTACGGTAAATCCGGGAGAGTCGGCGTTATTTCCATCGCTGAACTTAACACAGGAAAACACAGCTACACTGGACGTATCCTCCGATCCGGATTTTGACGAAGGCTCCTATGTTATAACCGGAGGAATAGCGGGTGAAGAAGTAACCGTAATCACGGAAATCAACGTGGACAACCCCAGGGACTGGCTGGAGGGAACCTATGAAATACCCGACGGGTATACGATACCGGATCCGGAGGATTACCCGGATACTGCAGATATCCAGGATGCCATAGACGGTTTTGACAGCGACACTTTGATTGATATCTACAATGTACCTGTGGGGACCACCGCCATGGATGTGCTGGCTTTGTTCGGCGAAAAGCATAACATGAACATTACCGGCATTCCCCAGGGCTACATCAGCTATATGGGAAGGAACGGCTACAACCAGATAGGTGAGTTTGACATCAACTTTTATTCCGGGTGGATGTATACCGTTGATGAAGGCGACGGATGGTATTTCCCAAATGTAGGCGCGTCGGCCAAGACATTCAATAGAGATACGGAAATGATCTGGCACTTTACAATGGCATACGGTGCCGATATAGGCGCTCCTTGGGGAGAACCGGACGGAGAGCCGGGTATACCCGACGGTTTAAGCAGCTTAAGCACAGAGGGTATTGTTCCCCAGTGGGCAGAGAGCGGACGTACGGCGGAAGAAGTAAAATAACAGCTTTTAATAAGGCGGGAGACGGGGTTTCCCGCCTTATTTTCAAAAATCATGAAAGTTCAATAATACATATACAGAGCGGCATAGGGCAATGAGAAATATGTAAAAACGATTGCCGGCCGCTTTTTGGGAGGGAAATAAATGAATAATAATTTTAAAAAAAGCTCAGGCTTAATTTCGCTGCTGCTGGTGCTTGCGATGGGACTGACGCTGACGGAGCCGGCTTTCGCCCAGGTGCGGGAAGGCGGGGCGGAATACGGTAAAACAAATTATACGGAAGAGAGTGCCTTTCCTTTGGCTGAAACCGCATCAGGAGCCGCCATATCCGAAACCTCGACCCCCGGGGCATTAGGTTATGAATTTGACGCTGGAAATAAAGAAATTACCAAGTATACGGGAACAGAAACGGAAATTGTAATACCGGGTGAATTTGACGTGGATGGAGAAGCGGTTACCGTTGAAAGTATCGGAGAAAACGCTTTTGCTAATAATAAAAAGATAGTAAGAGTAACTGCAGGCGAAAGTATAAAAACTATCAGGAACAACGCTTTCAGCGGTTGTTCAAAATTAGAAGAAGTAATTTTAGGGAACAATGTAAAAGAAATAGGCGACGGCGCATTTATGGGCTGCAGCTCACTAAAGGAAATAAACCTGGGCGAAGTCTTGGAAAAAATAGGAAGCAAGGCGTTTTCGTTGACAAAAATAGAAGAAATAAATATTCCCGGCAGTGTTATAAATATTGGTGAAATGGCCTTTAATTACTGCAAGAGCTTAAAACAGGTAACATTGAATGAAGGCTTAAAGGAAATAGGCGAAAGTGCGTTTTCCTCAGCGGCAACAGAAGAAATAGCTGTTCCTTCTACCGTTGAAAAAATAGGGAAAAATGCTTTCAAGAACTGCAAAAGTTTAAATAAAATAACCCTTAACGAAGGGTTAAAGGAAATAGGCGAAAGTGCGTTTTCCTCAGCGGTAACAGAAGAAATAGCTATTCCTTCTACCGTTGAAAAAATAGGGAAAGATGCTTTCAAAAACTGCAAAAGTTTAAATAAAATAACCCTTAACGAAGGGTTAAAGGAAATATCCGACAGCGCGTTTTATGCGACGAAAATAGAAGAAATAATTATCCCTTCAACCATAGAGACAATAGGAAAGCAAATATTCCAAAATAATAATGCAATAAAAAAGATAACCGTTTTAAACAAGAAAGGGAATATAAACATTGCTGAGGATGCATTTCCCGAAGGGGTCGAAGTTATATATACGGGCGAAGAGCAGGTGTATGAATTTGACGCCGAAAAGAAAGAGATAACCAAGTATAATGGTACTGAAACGGAAATTGTTATCCCGGGTGAATTTAAGGCAGGTGAAGAAACAGTTCCCGTTGAAGGTATCGGTGAAGGGGCTTTTGCCAATAATACAAATGTAGTGAAAGTGACTGTCCCCGGAAGCATAAAAACTATTGGGAAAAATGCTTTTGCCGGTTGCACAAGCTTAAACGAGGTTACCTTGAACGGAGGGCTGGAAAAAATAGAGTCAAAGGCATTTTCCGAAACGGCAATAGAAGAGATAGTTATCCCTTCGACCATAGAGACCATAGGAGAGCAAATATTTTACGGGAACGAAGCAATAAGGAAGATAACTATTTTAAACAGGAAAGAAAATATAAACATTGCGGAAAACGCATTTCCCGCAGGGGTAGAAGTTATATATCCGGGTGAGGAAGCCAAAACACCTGAAGAGCTGGGTTATGAATTTGACGCGGAAAAGAAAGAAATTACAAAATATACGCGAACAGAAACGGAAATTATCATACCAAGTGAATTTAAGGTGGATGAAGAAATAGTCCCTGTTGAAAGCATCGGTGAAGGGGTTTTTAGGTATAATACTAATGTAGTAAAAGTGACTTTTTCCGGAAGTATAAAAGTCATTGGGAAATTAGCTTTTTTTGGTTGTTCAAACTTAAGTGGAGTAACTTTGAATGAGGGTTTAGAAAAAATAGAGTCAGGTGCATTTGAAGCAACAAAAATAAAAGAATTAAATATCCCGGTCAGTGTACAAGAAATAGGAAATGATGCTTTTAATAAATGTAGGAGCTTAAGTAAAGTGTCCTTGAATGAGGGCTTAAAAGAAATAGGCGAACGCGCATTTAGTAATGCAATAATACTAGAAGAAATAAATATCCCAGTCAGTGTCCAAAGTATCGGTAAAGAAACTTTTTCCTTTTGTGCAGGCTTAAGTAAAGTAACCCTGAATGAGGGTTTGGAAGAAATAGGTCCAAAGGCATTTTCCGAAACTGCAATAAAAGAAATAAATATTCCCGGCAGCGTTCAAACTATAGGGGGGAATGCTTTTAATAAATGTACAAACCTAACTGAAGTAACCCTGAATGATGGGCTGCAAATAATATCTACCTCGGCATTCCGTACAACAGCAATAAAAGAAATAAATATCCCCGGCAGCGTTCAAACTATCGGTAATAGTGCTTTTTACGGCTGTACAGGCTTAACTGAGGTAACCCTGAACGAGGGCTTAAAAGAAATATTGATGCAGGCGTTTTACGGAACATCGATGGAGGAAATAGTAATCCCTTCAACCATAGAGAATATAGGGGCGAATATATTTAAAGGGAATACTGAAATTATAAAAATAACCGTTTTGAATAAGAAGGAAAATATAAATATCGATAAAAACGCTTTTCCTGCAGGGGTCGAGGTTGTGTATAAGGAGAAAGAAGAGCCGGACGAGGGTGAAAATGTAATTGCCGATGCGGTTCTTAAAAAGATTATTAACAAAAAATTAAATAAGGAAGATTTGGATGCCCCCGTAACAAAGGAAGAATTAGCGGGAATTGACAGCATAGAAAGCTCCGGTTCCGGTCTGGACGAAGATGAATTATGGAAGCTGAAATACCTGGAGGGCCTGCAATACGCGGCGAATCTTACAACCCTTGATTTAAGCGCAGGCGGTGTTCAGGTGACTGATTTAACACCCATAAAGGAATTGCCCGGCTTGGACAGAATAAGCATTAACGGAAGCTACGGAGGCGACAACACCTATCTGAAGGATAAAAAGTCGGCTTTAAAGGATATAACTCCGTTGGGTGAAATGGAGCAGTTAACCTTCCTGGAGATAACGGGCGCACAGCTTGAGGATATTACGCCCATAAGTAATTTAAGGAATCTGCAACAATTATATTTAACGGACAATGAAATTTCAGATATATCCTGTTTAGAAGATGTGCCCGTATCTTCCGGACTTTCTTTAAAAGGAAACCGCATTGGGGATTTTTCCCCGCTAAAGGGCAAAACCTCGTTTGAGTCGCCTGACGGTGAAGCTGCCCAAAGGGTAAAGATTGTTCCTGAAACGGAAGAATTCAGCAACCCCTTAATAAACGTCAATGAAGAGTATGTGGCTTTACCTAAGAATGAATATGCTGCAAATGCAGGGGATAATAACGAAAAACTGAGGATATTAAAAATGCCTTCAGAAGGCGATGTTATAGAAATCCAATATGGAAGCACTGCCGGACCAAGCACCCTTACCGTGGATTTATCCGGGTTAAATGTAATTAAGGACCCGGTTCTGAAAAAAGCGGTAAACCTCTACAGGAACGAAAAGTATGATGAGAGCAGAAGCGCCGCGCAGGCGGTTGCAAAAGCGGATTTAACAGGATTGGAAGAATTTAATTTAGATTATATCACCGAGGACGAGAGAAAAGAGATTAGGGATATTGCGGGACTGGAGAATTTAGAAGACGCAACAAGGCTTTCTTTAAAGGGCACAAGCGTGGAAAACCTTGAGCCGGTTAAGAATTTGACAAAGCTGGAGAGTATTTTCCTTGGAGGCTCTTATAATGACGACGGATCGCCTAATGTGTATTTAAATTACAATAATACTAAATGGCGCTCTCCTTTAAAGGATATCGGCCCCTTAGCCGGCCTGGCAAATTTAAAATCAATCTGGATCAATGATTCTGAGGTGGCGGATATTTCTCCTTTAAAGGATTTGAAAAACCTTAATAATGTTTATTTAATGAGAAATAAGATTGATAACGTAGAGTGCCTGAAGGATGTGCCCATAGCCTCCCAGCTGTATTTACAGGGAAATTGCATAGGGGATTTTTCATTCCTGAAGGGCAAAAGAGCGCTTAAAATTCATATAGGTCAAAATGTAAATATTATTCCCGGCAAGGCGGAATTCGACAACCCGCTGAGGGATGCGGAAGGGGAGTATGTAAAGCTGCCCAAAAATGAATATGTTGCCAATATGGGGGATAAGGCTGAAAAACTGAAGGTGTTAAAAATTCCGGCCGAAAGCAATATCATAAATATCCGGTACGGAAGCACCGACGGCCCCAGCACTCTTTCCGTGGATGTTTCCGCAGTCAGAGATGAAATTGAAAATCCTGCGGAGAAATACCAGGTATATTTTCATGTGCTGAGGACACAGGAAGGCACCGGTACAGGCACGGTGGACGATGCCGATGTGAAGGTCTGGAACGGCAAAGGAGAAGAGTTCACCAATGAAAACACTGTTCTGTATGCCTGGAGCCTGCCTGACGGTAAGTATATCTACAAGGTTTCGCACCCTGATTATACAGGCGGGGAAGGCGAATTTGAAGTCATGGGAGAAGGATTAACGGTGGAGGTCCGCCTGGTTCCCCTTTCCGGCGGCGATCCCGATGATGACCCCGACGACGACCCTGATGATGACCCCGACGATGACTCAGGTGATTCCGGCGGCAGTCCTGGAGGTTCTTCGGGGAAACCATCTAAATCAGGGGAAGCGGAAGAACCGGCAAAGGAGCCCTCAGAAACCGAAATACCGGCCGGATCCGGCGTGGAAATAGCATTGAATAACAGTGCAATAGAAATTTTCCCCGATACCTTTGATAAAAAAGTAATTCTTACGGCAAATGAAGAAGGTTCGTATCTGGAACTGAAAGGGGCCGATGAAAACGGAAACACGGCGGAAATTAAAAGGCCCCTGCTGGTTACAATCCGCTATGAAGGCGAAGTAAAGAAGGCCGGCAATGTAACGGCGGTATTAACGGATGAAAACGGAAACACCGAGCCGTTGGGAGGGGTTTACTACGCGGATACCGGAACGGTCAGATTCCTTACGAGCAGGTGGGGAAAATTTACGGTTCAGGAAGGCGAAAAGGAATATGAGGATATATCCGGGGCGGAATGGGCGGAAGCCGCCATAGAGTCTGTTTCCGTAAAGGGCATAATGAAAGGAAAGGCGGAAGGCCTGTTTGCACCCTCCGATTACATCACAAGAGCGGAATTTGCCGCTGTGATATCAAGGATGCTGAAGCTTAACGAAAGCATTGCACCGGATATTCCCTTTGCGGATGTGGCAAAGGGCAAGTGGTACTGCGGCTCCGTAGCGGCGTTATACCGGGAGGGGTTAATCAGCGGCAAAGCGGACGGTACCTTTGATCCCGAAGGAGATATTACAAGGCAGGAAATGGCTAAGATAATAGGGAGTTTATTGGGAAACAATTTAAATGCGGAGCAGGGTGCAAACGAACTGGATAAATTTAAAGACAAGGATTCTATAGCCCAATGGGCGGAAAGCTCGGCGGCGGCGGCAGCCGGCAGCGGAATTATTACCGGAGCAGACGGGAATTTCATGCCGGATAAAAACGCCACCCGCGCCGAGGCGGCCGTGATGCTGTACAGGCTGTACCCGCTGATTATGAACCGGTAAGCCTGGTTCGTGCCATCCTGAGGGTGCAAGCCCGAAGGATCTCCGCTTGCCGAAGGAGATTCTTCAAGCTGCGCTTTCAGAATGACAGTTAGCGGCAGGCTGCACACGGCAATAGCATATGCGGCTTTTAGGCAACAATCGTTATATAGAGTGTTCACAGGAAAATATTGATATTAAATTACGAAGAGGTAATAAATTATGCAAACAGGAAAAAAGAGACTGATTAACAGGGTAATAAGCCTTGTGCTTTGTTTTTCCATGGTTATGTTTTCGGCCGTGCCTGCCGGCGCCGAAAGCTTTTCGTCGGATACGGACGGCGAAAGCGGGGCAGGCGGCGGGTATGGCCGGGGAAAGGCGACGACTGGCTCCTCAATCACGGGCAGCGGCATTAAAGCACCGGTATCCACCGTTGCCGGAATACTGTACGTGTTTGAAGGGGAAGGAACGGAATCCAATCCTTATATAATCTCAACAGAGGCGGATTTAAGGAATATGGCGGCAGGAATTAACGCCGGTATCGAAGAATACGATAAAAAATATTTTGAGATAAAGGAAGGCAGCGATATTACGCTTACCGGCCAATGGGTGCCCATAGGAACCGAGGAAAATCCGTTCACGGGCTATTTTAGCGGTAACTCCCAAATAATTAGAAATATAAAAATCACATCATCATCGGCAATCAGGTACCTGGGACTTTTCGGATATAACAGGGGCGCCGTAAGCGACGTGACAGTAACGGGGGCCATAGACAGCGGCGCCGATTACGTGGGCGGTATCGCGGGGTATTCTGAAGGTAAAATAATAAACTGTACATTTGGATTAAACGATGAAAGCTATGTGAAGGGTAACAATTACGTGGGCGGTGTGGCCGGGTATGCTGCTTACATACAGTTTGGCCGGCCTAATTCACACAATAAGATAAAAAACAACGGGAAGGTTGAGGGCAATGAGCATGTAGGCGGAGTATACGGCTGTGTTGCAGGTAATGAAAGTGAAATAAGCTATGCCGAGCTTGTTAATATGGGAAGTGTGCAGGGAAATGAGAATACCGGGGGAATAATCGGCTTTGCCGCCGGTTCCGCCATATTTTCCGATTCCGTAAAGCTTACAAACAAAGGCAGCGTCGCTGCCGAAAAATCAAATTCGGGAGGCATTATCGGGGCGTTATCGGATGATAAGTTTCTCAATAAATTAGAATTGCAAAGCGGAGCCGAGGCGGTGAACGAAGGCAGCGTCGGCACGGGTGGAAGCCGGGCCGGCGGAATAGCGGGATTTTCGAGGAATTTGGACTTTAACACAAATTCAAAAGCAGTAAATAATGGAAGGGTTACAGCATCCGAATCTAACGCCGGAGGCATTGCCGGTTATTTATCATCCCAATTGAGCACCCATGACAGTGCTGAGCTTACCAACAAAGGAGATATTGAAACCGGAGGGGATAACGCCGGAGGCATAGCGGGTTATTCAGGGAGAGGGCTAAGCGCCACAAGCAGTTCAAACACAACAAACGAAGGAAAAGTAACAGCGCTTAAATCCAACGCCGGAGGAATAGTCGGCTCGTCCGGGGGAACGGTAGGCGTCAGCTCAGGCTCAAAAATGACTAATGAAGGTGAAATCACGGCTTTGGAATCCAACGCGGGGGGAATAATAGGTTTAGGGTCAGGAACAGCAGATATTCAATTCAGGGATTCTGAGGTAGTGAACAATGGGAATATTAAAACCGAGGGATCCAACGGAGGGGGTATTGTAGGTTCTGCGCCGCTGGCGGCGTTCGGTTCAGACTCAAAGGTAACCAACCGCGGAAGTGTTGAAGCCCTGTCCAAAGCAGGGGGAATTACCGGCTCACTGACAGGGGCGCTGAATACCGGTGGCAGTGCCGGTGTTGTAAATGACGGAAGCGTTAAGGCTCTTGGAAGCAACGCCGGTGGAATTATCGGGTCGGCGGAAAATTCAACCTTTGACACGTACTCTAAAATAACCAACAACGGTACGGTTGAGGCAAAGCTTGACAATGCCGGAGGAATCGCAGGCTCGGCAAAGAGAATTACCGTAAGAGGGAGCGCCTGGGCTTCAAACGCCGGCCGGATAAAGGCGGGAAACAATAACGCCGGCGGTATTGCCGGGTTTTGCACTGGGGATATTAATGCAGCTCAAGGATTTTTAACAAATAATGCGGCTGTTGAGGCATCGGGATTCAACGCCGGGGGAATTGCAGGAAGAATAGAGGCGCCGGAGGGAAGAAGCCTCACCGTAAGCAAGGCGGCGGCAACGGGAGGAAGCGTGTCCGCTTCGGGAAACGCCGGCGGTATTGCCGGGTATGCCCGGGGAAAATTAAGTATAGGGGATTCATATAACAAGGCGGTGGTTTTTGCGGAGGACTCTACCGCCGGGGGAATCATAGCATCCGCTTCCGACGGCACAAATATTTCCGTTTCGGGTTCGTTTTCATATATAAAGGACGGCGGCACAATAATGGAAACCCCTCTGACAAAGGCCGCGGGAGCTGTAATACAAAACACCTACTACCTGGTAGGTGACGGTTTTGATACCGAAGGGGACAGCTCCGCCAAAAAAGCAGATGAATTCAGGTACGGCAGTATCGCGTACATAATCGATAAGGATGCCGCGGGAAACAGGAAGAGCTTATGGGGCCAGAAATTAGGAGCTGACGAGGCGCCCGATCATTATGACGGCAATAGCGAAGATTCCGGGCATCCCATGGTTTATAAAAACGAATTGCAGAAAAACCCGGAGCTTCCGGATGTAACCGTAGATTTTGATATCAGTGAAGGTTCCCCGTATAAGCTGTACGAAAATTCCGTATATCTGAACAAGGGCGGCGAGGTTAAATTAAAGGTTTCGGGGCTGAATGACGAACAGGCGCTTTTGTTTTCACCGCCGGGTTTTGTCACCCTTTTCAACGGAGAGTATAAACTTACTGGAAACGAAACGGACGCCCTGCTTACATACGGTATGGGAATACGGGTTCCGGAGGATACTTCATGGTACAGGGACGACCCAAATAAAGAAACCTTTGAAATAAATACGGAAGCGGGGCTTCTGGGCCTTGCAGGCCTGGTGGCAGCGGACGGAATTGATTTTAAGGATAAAACAATAAGGCTCACAGGGTATATCAGCCTGACCACAAGCATATGGGACCCCATAGGCACAAAGGATACTCCTTTCAGGGGCAGCTTTGAGGTTAATGAAAAGCTGTCCATAGATAATTTCAATTTTACGGTTGGGGAAAGCAGCTTCGGCGTGTTCGGGTATGTGGAAGACGCCACGGTTAAAAACCTTGCCGTAAATGGCTCCGTGGCAGTAACTGCAATAGGCGGAGATAATATTGCCGGAATAGCCGCCAATTCAAAAAACAGCAGTTTTGTAAACTGTGTAAATAATGTTGCGGCAACAGGTGCGGCTATTGTGGGAGGAATTACGGGCACTTCCCGGGGGGATACTTACGAAGGCTGTGTTAACCTTGCCCGCTTGTATTCGTCAGGAACCAAGGGCAATGCCGGCGGTATAGCGGGCGTTTCCCTGGGAAGCACCTTTGATTCCTGCAAAAATCAAGGGTATGTAAGGTCCGCCGGAGACGCCGGAGGAATAGTTTCGCAAGCCGGAAGCGGAAGCAGCCTGAGGGATTGCGTTAATGAAGGCACAGCGGAAGGAAGCGTCAGTACCGGCGGCATAGCCGGCAATATTCCCATAGTTTTAGGAGAAAAAATAAGGCTTGTAAACTGCTATAATTCCGAAAAAGGAACTGTAAAGGGAACGGGTACATATGCGGGAGGAGTGGCAGGAATTGCCGGGAATCTTTCCGTGCTTAAAAATTGCTTTAACAGCGGATCGGTAGATACCCAGGTAGCGAATGCAGGGGGTGTTGCAGGCTCTCTGGCCGCCGGAGCCGTTGTTGAAAGGTGTTATAACTCGGTAAAAGGCACTGTAAAAAACAAGGGGCAATATACGGCCGGAGTATTCGGGACCGCAGGTGCCGATACGAAGCTTGAAGAAATTTACAACGCCGGTACCGTAACAGGTGACGGGGATTATACGGCGGGTGTTTTTGCCTACGGCTCACAAGGAATGTTCGGCAATGTTAAAAGGTGCTACAATACCGGGAACGTAGAAGGCAACGGAATGTTTGCGGCAGGAATATGCGCCGATTTAAGGGGGGAGAAAAAGTACTCCGGGAATCAGATTAGCTACCTGTCCCAATGCTACAACCTGGGAACGGTAGCCGGAACCGGAGAAGATACCAAGGCGGCAGGCATTACCGGCACTAATTATGTCAATAAGGCAAACTCCATATGCTCATACGTAGTGGATTCCTATAACTTAGGTAATATTACGGCCAGGAATCCTGCCAACGCAGGTGCCATAAGCGCCTTAAACTGGCAGGAGAACGAAAATTCCTACTATCTGGAGGGTTCGGTTCAACTGCATGAGGGTACGAAGCCTGTTGATTACGGCAGTGCGGTCGCACTGGATGAAAATGCCTTTGAGAACGGAAAGGCCGCGTATCTTCTGGACAGGGGCGGGACAGCCGTCCGCAAGAGAATATGGGGGCAGGGGGACGGTTACCCGATTCCTGCGGTTCCCCAGGATAATCTGATATACAAGATAACCCTGGAAACCTCCGGACCTGCGGATGGTTTTGAAGGTGAAGGGGATGATATTAATAAAGTTATTTATGAAAGTTATGCGGTATCAAAGGACAGCGCTGCTGAAATATACTCATCTGTGGGAAAGGAAATTAATTTAAGCTATAATCTGAAGGCAGGGTATTTGTTAAACACCGTTTCCGCCGGAGACAGGAAAATAAACGCCGGCGTGGACGAAAATGCAAAAACAATAAAGCTGTATTTTACGGAAGAAACGGACCTGAGAATCGACGTGAACTTTATTAAGGCCCCCGAACCCCTTATGCCGGACTATACTGTCATATATGATGCCAACGGAGGGCATTGGGCCCAGGTAATAACCAAAATGCCCCAGAAGGTAAAGGGCGGCTTCAGGGCCAGGGAGCCGGTGCCGCCGCCGTCCAACGACAGCCTGCCCGGAGTTAAGCAAAAGCTTACGGGATGGTATTCAGACCCGGAATGCACGAAGACTTATGACTTTACTGCTGCGGTTATATCGGATATTACCCTCTATGCGGCGTGGGTGCCGGTAGCACAGCATGACGTTGTATTTGACGCCAGCGGCGGAACTTTCGGGGATACCGGTTTGATAACCGTAAAGGTTGATGATGGGGAAAAGGCTGTGAAGCCTGAGCCTGGCCCAATAAGGGATGGTTATGATTTCAGGGGATGGTATACGGACGAGGGATGCCTGTACCCCTATGATTTTAACAGGCCCGTAACCGCAGGTTTCAGGCTGTATGCAGGCTGGGCTGAGAAAGGCACCTGCGTTGTGGTATTCAACGGTAACGGAGGAATGGTGGAAAGCGGCGGTAAATACGCCGACGCTGTTGCTGTAACAGTTGCCGAAGGAGAAAAGATAAGTTCCCTTAAAGCGGAGAGGGAAGACGAAGGAACAAGCACGTTTACGTTTAAGGGATGGTATACCCAGGACGGAGAGGAATGGGATTTCCATGACCCGGTTGAAAGAAGCATGGCGCTTACGGTCCAATGGGAGGAAAATTTCTTCCAGGTTCCGGGAAAATATGAAATAGACAGCCTTGAGGCTCTCGAAACATTACGGGACGAGGTGAATGAAGGAAATACGTATGAAGGCTCCGTTTTCACGCTCACCGAGCATATAAGGCTTCCGGAGGATTGGGTTTCCATAGGCTTTATCAGCACTCCAACCTCAGGTAATTGGGGCGATGGCTTCAGGGGAACCTTTGACGGTAATGGGCGTACCATAACCATCGACAATTATCAAAGCATGCCTGTTTTCGGGGTACTTGGCTATGAGGGAGTTATAGAAAATGTAAACATAAAAGGAGATCATGTTTACAATATACCGGTTCCCCTGGTAATGTCTTCCCACGGGGAAATAAGCAATGTTAATGTCTCCGGAGAATTTTACAGGTGCGCCGCAGGTATAGCTCTTGAGGCTTATACCGGCTCGATTGAGAGGTGTACTGTTAAACAAGGCTCCGTAATAGACGGGGACGGAGCTGTGGGAGGTATTCTCGCACTCTCCAGAAGCGGAGGCCAAGACGGGCCGGTAAAGATAAAGAGGTGCACTGTTGAACCGGGAACAAAAATATCTGCAAGGGACGGGGACGATATTGTACAGTCCCTGGGCGGCATTGTGGCCTACAGCTACGGAACGGTAGAAGATTGTATAAATGCGGCGGATTTGACAGCCAATTACTCAGGCTTCGAGGGAATTGCGGGAGGCATCGCCGGCACAACAAATTCACAAGGTGATTTAGGTATTGAAAGATGTGCCAATACTGGGAATATAACGGTAACCGGAGGCTCCGCAGGAGGAATAGCAGGTTCTGCTTCTAAATATGGCAGCTCAGTAGGGATTAATTATTGCTACAGTACAGGAAATATTAAAGCCACTGGAGATGTGCGCTACATTGGAGGAATAGGAGGTGCCGCAAGTGGAATAGATAATTCATACTGGTACGGCGAATTTCTGTCTGTTCCCGAAGGCACAGAAGGTGTGGGGGCAATAACAGGCTATGACGGCGGCAGCTTAAGTGTGAAAAACTGCTACTATGGAGTTAAAGCCTCAGGCTCATACGAGTCCAGGGAAACCATAAGCGACAAGTATGACGGCAGGGGTTCGACAAAAATGACGGCGGAAGATTTTGAAATAGGAAGGGTCGCGTACCTGATTGACGGCGGCGAAGAGGAACATGAAAATAAGTGGACACAGGATTTTGAAACAGGGCGGTACGATGATTTTGAGGAGGTACAGCACCCTGTATTAGGAGAGCCTTCGGTGTATATGATTACAATAAACAGTATAGGAAAAGGCCATATAGAAATAAACGGCTTAAAAGACACCGCATTCTGGGGAAGCGGAAAAACAGTGAGCATAGAATCTTTCCCGGATGAAGGCACCGGGACGGAGGAATACAAGCTGGATAAAATTTCTGTGTCTGATTCGGAAGGAAAGCATATTGACTGCAGCATTGAAGAGCTTAAGTTCCAAATGGATGAGGGAAATGTGACGGTTACGGCGGAGTTTGCGGCTCAGGAAAAGGCCAGGATTACGCCTAAGGTAACGGGCTTTTCCGGGGGTGTCGATATGGCTATCGGGGATGCTGAAAGCGGAGAAGATTATTTTGCAGATATCGGTGATACCGTTATGGTAACAGTGTCTGTTCTGCCTCATCCGGAGGTTAAAGGCGCTGTTAGTGCGGAATATTTTCTCAAGAGCCTGACAGTCAGATTTGAGGGCGGTGAGCCCATAGACATTGCCGGGAGCAGACAGTTCACAGCAATGGGCAATGCTGTTGTAACGGCAGATATCGGTGAAAATATTGTGTACCCGTCTGATGATCCGGATAAACCGAAACCTCAAAAACCGGATAACGACGATGACGATGTAACTCCGCCGTACGTTAAGGAAATAGAAGGCGGAGGAACCGGTGACGGAGACGGCATAGGAGACGGCACCGGAGCAGGCATCGGTGAAGGTACTGGCGGAGGGACTGATTCCAGCCTGGAAGGAAACCAGGGAGGTACATCTGATACCGGAGCTGGATCACCTGTTGAAGACAGTGACGAAAAAGGGAATGCGTCGGTTGCCGTTAAATCCCCCGAGCAGCCGGAGAACAGGGAAGTGATTGCGGCCGAAGCGAAACCCGCCGAAAAGCCGGAAGAGGAGCAGACCCCGCCTGAGCCGGAGGAGGAAGAAAAGAACGAACCGGAAAAACCCGAAGAGCCTGAGGAAGAATCGTCAACCGTGTTTAAAAAAATTCAGGACAATATAAGGAAAAACCCGGCGATAGCGGTTATGGTTGTGCTGGTAATCCTGCTCATAAACGGCATAATTGCCTTTATCCGGTTCAGAAAGCTTAAAAAGTAAACACATATTTAATTTTATTTGCGGCGCCTGTTCTCTTGAGAGTCCGGGCACCGCGGATTTAATAAGGCCCAACGGGGACGGTCCTTTTTAGGACCTTTGACCTCATAGGGCCATTTTTTTAGCTACGTGTTCGTGTTATTCACACCTGTTTATAGCTTCTTCAAAATATTGCGACGCTCACAAGCCCTTTATTCAAGCATCATGCCGTTGACAGGGGCGAAACAATAAATGCGCATGCTGTAACGGCATACGCGGTTTCTAAAATTACCTTAAAATCCGATTGACAGATTTGTTAATTAATAATACAATATATGTAAATAAATTACATATTTTTATATCGCGTTTAAATTATGGAATCAGGTGCGAATCCTGGACAATCGGGTTACTGTGATGCGGAGAATTTTCTAAGATGCCGCTGCTTAAGGCGGGAAGGCGGAAAATTCGGTGAAGCAAAGTCAGGATACATATTAAATAAATTCAGAAAATTATTTTCCGGCGAAAAATAATTGACCATACATAATTCTATATTGCACTTAAATGTCTGTATTTTTTCCCATTAATACAGGCGTTTTTTATTTTAAGGCGGTACCGTATCGCGGAATGGTAGGCTGCCGGGGAAGCTTATGAAAATTTAAAGGAGATTAAAGATGGCTAAAAGCTTAAGTAAAAAGGTAGCGTGGTTGTTGGTGTTCATGATGGTGTCCGGTATGTTTACAACACCGGATATTCAAAAATACGAAGGTAAATAGGTAAATCTAATTTAACATCAGAATTGTACGTGGCAGCAAAATAGCCAGTATAGCCGTAAAAATAGCGCGAATTGTAGCTATTTCAGCCCCAAGAGGCATTAGGGTCTGAAAAACGTCTATCACATTTACAATCATAGATACCTTTTTTTCTGCATTCGCAAGCTTTAACACCGTAAGATGAAGCTCCGGTAGCAACACAAGTACCATCAGCAGCCACAGTAAGTTTAGAAGTATCACCAAGTAGACCTTTGTTGGCAGAAGGAATAAAATTAGAAGAAACCCCAATGGCAGCACAAAGAACAGGGTCATTAGGAAGTTCAAAGCGGCACCAACGAGTAATAGAATAAATATGTAAATGGTTCATTAAAACAAAAGACCTAAAAATCTGTGCTTGAAAACCGGAAGGTCTTCCGGTATGAGAAAACAAAGGAGTTATTAAATCCTTGATTACATCAAGGTTTAATAAATATAATTTGGAAATACCGTCTTGATATTTCTTTAAGCTAGTTGGATGTAAGCTTTTAAGCTTATTGAGGACATCAAGAAGCGAAGATTGGTAATCAGAATGAGATTGCCAATTGCCAAACATGGAAATCACCTCATAATCGCATAATGTAGAGGATAAAAAAACCTCTCATAGCGATTATTGGGCGGTTTTCAAAAAGTCAAGTGTTTTTTTGAAAAAACGCAAAAAAGTTTATAAAAATTTAAAAAATATATAATTATTAATTAACGCCTACAATTTCTGGGGGTAAGTTATAAAAACCAACTTCTGTCAATTGCAGTTGAATAAACACTTTCAGAGTTTCTGAAAGTACTATAAATAAATATGGAGGTACTAATCTATGATACAGAAATTACGTGTAAAAAAAGGAATAATTGGTTTTTTTGTTATTATATCAATTTGTTTCATAATATTTATTCTGGATTATTTAAACTCAAATCATTATGAAGGACAATTTAGTGGTGTTGTTTCAGATGGCGATAGAAGTCAAGCCGCTGTTTGCGATATTGCTCGTAGATTTATAATATTACATGACCTTCATTTTATAGCAGATTATTTTTCGTATTGTTAAGTTAAATTATGGTCTGTAGATTCATATCTATTGCATCTTTATGGAGATTTTTATTTTTACAATTAGAAAAAATAAATTGCATTAGTTGTGAATCTGTATTATCATATAACAAAACAATGATGGAAGGGTGAAAGTATTTATGAAACAAAAAAGATTTAAGATGCTAACTGCACTTCTAATGTCGATATTTTTGATATTTACAACGGTGGGTTGCACAAAGACAGAAAATGAGGAGTCTAAAGATGGCGGCCAGGAAAACGATTCAATATCTTTTAATCCTGGAACATATACAGGTAAAAGTAACGGATTTGGCGGGGAAGTTGTTTTAGAAGTAACATTTTCTGAAGATTCTATAAGCGATATAAAGCTTATTTCATCAAAAGAAACAGATCATGTGGGTACTCCGGCTTTTGATATTATGTTTGATGAAATAAAAAATTTCACGTCAACCGATGTCGATATTGTTTCAGGGGCAACGTATACAAGTGCTGCTGTAATAAGTGCTGTAGAAGATGCTGCAACTCAGGCGGGATGTGATAAAAACGCTCTCAGAATTGGTAAAATTCCATATGAAACAGCTGCAGGAGAAAAAATAACAGAAACATATGATGTTGTTATAGTAGGTGCAGGGGGAGCAGGTGTGTCAGCAGGAGCTGCTGCTGCACAAAATAGCGCTACTGTTTGTTTAGTTGAAAAGGAGGCTGAGGCAGGTGGTAATACATTGGTCTCCGGATGCTCATTTCAATCTGTAATGGACTGCCTTGTATGGGATGAGAATGATCCGGACGCAACTACCGGATATTATGAGCCTACAGAAGAAACATTTGAAAAAGCAAAATCGGACCAGGGCCGTCTTGATACATTGCGTACAATTTTAAATTGGAGTGAAAAACCGTTTGATGAGACAATATCAGATAAAGAAGCTGTTAAAAGTGTGGAAGATTACGATCTTCCAAGCAGAGGAGTTCATGAAGAATATTTAGATACACTTAAAGTATTGAAAAAACAGATAAAATCATATTTGGATTGGGCAGATGCGAAGATTGCAGCAGGAGCAGATGAAAAAGATCTTACTTTATTCAGTACTGTGGAACTTCATATTTTCCAGACGTACTATGGCGGTCTGAGATTAAACAATGATAAAACAGAGTGGATTTATGGGAACTATGATCTTGTAAAACAGATTTGTTCTGAAATACCTGCTACTAAAGAATGGCTTATGGATCAAGGAGCATTATTCAAAAATGCGACTTCGACAGGAACTCTTATAGGATGTTTGTGGCAGAGAATTAATGCATTTGACGGTGGTATTGTAGATGGTAAAAAGGTTGAAGGAAAATGGGGAACATATTTTGCAGTACCAATAAATACAATTCTAAAAGCAAATGATAAAAACACGATTATGTATCGTACAAAAGCTAAAGAACTTATTACCGATTCAACAGGAAAAGTTACAGGCGTCAAAGCGGAAAAATATGACGGCACAGAGGTTGAAATTACAGCTAATTTAGGTGTAATACTGGCTACAGGCGGATATGCAGACAATATAGACATGGTTATAGATACAAATAATTACTGGGACAGTGATGACCTTACATCTAAAATTAAAACAACAAACCGTTCTCTTGCACAAGGTGAAGGATTGGCAATGGCAGAATCTGTAGGTGCAGATACTATCGGAATGGGATTTACGCAGCTTATGCCTATTGGATGGGCAGATTCCGGAATTCTTGCAGGAGGCAAAGGAGAAAATGTTATATTCATAAGCCCTTCCGGAACGCCTAACGAAGGTAAGAGGTATGTAGATGAAAGTGCCGAAAGGGACGTTCTTGCACAGGGAGCATATGATTTTGGCGGAGAAAACGGATTATTTATACAAATATCAAATGCAGGAGAAAATACTAAAGAAAATAATATTGAAAACAGAGAATATTTTTGCACTCTCTCTGAAGCTGCCGATATGCTTGAAATATCTGCTGATATTCTAAGGAATACAATTATAGAGTATGATAGTGCAGTTAAAACTGATACAATAAATCAGCTGGATGTTCCTAAATCAGCAGCTGAAGGATTAATTGGAAATTACAGCGAGGACGGATCATTTAAAGATGACGGCCTCCTCTCAGTCAGATATCTTGCTCCGTCTACCCACCATACTATGGGAGGATTGGTTGTTAATACTTCACGTCAAGTGTTAGATAAAAATGGAGATGTTATACCTGGACTGTATGCTGCCGGTGAAGTTACAGGTGGTATTTTTGCAGGAAATAGATTAGGAGGCAATGCTATAGCTGAAATTCTGGTTTCTGGTAAAATTGCTGGCGAAGGTATTACAAGAAGCAGGTAAATTTAAGTTCATAAATTAAAGGAAAGGCATTATGAAGCCTTTCCTTTTATACGTTTTTTTTAGTCTTTACTATGGTTACTATAAGCACTCCTGCTAAAATAAAAACGCATGATAACACGTTCTTTAGGGTTACCGGTTCTTTTAGGATCAGTATTCCAAGCACTACACTTGTTATGGGTTCAAACATTCCAACAATTGATGTAACTGTAGGACCGGCGTATTTTACTACAATAGGAATTAAAGTATTTGCCAAAAATGATACTAAGAATGCAACCAGTGCTGTAAACAGCCATCCTTTTGCAGTCATTATAAACTTTAAGTTACCCCATATCATGCCAATTATAAATAAATATATGGAAGAAAATACTGCACAGTAGAAGGTTATTTTAAAAGGATACATTGAATTCAAACCGCTTTTGTCTATGTATAGAATATGCGCGGCATATGCTATTCCTGATATTAAAGCTAAGGATACACCGATTATGCTGAAGCTTCCTTCAAAAAACATCATCACTCCTAATGTTGATAAAAAAAGGGCAATAATTTGTTCCTTACCAACTTTTTCTTTAAATATAAATATGCAGGCAGCAGTAACTAGCACAGGATAAATGTAATGAATAGTTGTAGTCATTCCTACAGATATATAGTCATATGCCCAGTACAGAGTAAGGGCTGTGATTGTTGAGCCTAACGAGCTTAATATGGCAAGTTTTTTGCTTTCGATTTTATTAATTTTAATATTAATTTTTTTATACTTAAGCATTAAAAAAAGGAATGGTACAGAAAGGAAATTCCTGTAAAAGGCAAGAGACATAAAATTGCTTCCTTCCAGGTACGTCATTTTTCCTAATATAGGAGTAAAACCATATATAAAGGCAGCTAAGACACCAAAAGTCACACCTCTGGTTTTATTCATAGTATCCTCCTGCTATAGGTCTTTACCGCAGCATTTTTTGTATTTTTTGCCTGAACCGCACGGACATGGGTCGTTTCTTCCTATTTTTTTACCTACGACGATCATCTTAGAACGATTAAAGTCTTTTTTAATTTGCTTTCTTTTTTTTTCGTCAAATATGTTGCTCCATTCGTTCATTCCGTAGAGCCATTCAGCCTTAGCATCATGCATGTTCCACAGTAGTTTTTCAAAATCAAATTCTGCTTTTATTTCGGAAGATTCTGTTAATGTATCTAGATCCAAAGGTTCCTTTAAGCTTGTGTTTGCTCCGTCAAGGAAGCCCACAAACTGTAAGTTTGTCATATTGTTTTTTTCTGCTAAGCTTTCTGTTGTTCCTTCTATTACTGGGTTTTTTGATTCAATAATTTTTCTATAGCATTCAGTTTCTTTCCCCATATAACTTTTAAAAAATTTTTGATATTCTTCCTGGGTTTTGATGCTTTTTAAATTTTCAGTCCATTCTGTATATAAACTCATTTCGTCCTCCCATTGACTTATTATGAATAAATTTTACCATGAAAAAATAAAATTTCAAGAGGAATGATTGACATTATATCTTTATTATTTCAATAAAAAACGCCGCATGTGCGACGCTAATTATTTTCTTTAAGCAAATCCCTGATTTCTGTAAGAAGTTCCTCCTGGGTTGGTTTTTTCGGTTCATCGGGAACTGTTTTGACTTCTTTTTGTTTTACAAGTTTTTCTCTTGATTTATTAATCAGTTTAATAAATGCAAAAATTGAGAGTGCAACTATCAGGAAATCAACAACATTTTGTATGAAATTGCCATACATTATTGCTGCTTCGGGTTTTACTACCTGACCACTTTCTATGACGGCCTCGCTCATGACATATTTCAATGTCTTAAAGTCTATGCCCGCCATAAAGTAACCTAATATGGGCATTATTAGGTCATCAACTATGGATGATACTATTTTACCGAAGGCACCACCCATGATAACACCTACTGCCATATCCAGAACATTGCCCCTAAAAGCAAATTCTTTAAATTCTTTCCACATAAATCCTCCTTGACGTATGAATTAATTATAATGACTTAGTAATGTATACCCCGGTTTATATTTATTTAAAACATATTCAAGGAATAATGTTAATTTTTATATCTTACACCGTTGCCGGTTATACCAAGTTCAAAGCTGTCATCGTAAGTAATGTATCTTATTCCGTTTTCGATATGTGTATTTTCTGAATCTCCTTTATGAACAACGAACACTTGGTTATTTTCCGAAGCTTTTTCGAGAATTTCTTTTAATATTTTAATTTCTCTTTCGTCATTTATGTTGTACAAATCATCATTCATGGTAAGAACAAGAACCTTATCTTTGAAAGAAGGCAAACTTTTAATATTATCCCACATTGTTGTGTTGCTTGCGCTCATTGTTCCGTTGGATATTATGCCGTCAAAATAAGCAATTTTGTCTTTTCCTGATAAAATTTCTTTATTGTTACCTGATACTACAAGTTTTTCAGAATAATTTGTTACGCTTGATGCTTTCATGTAGTCTGCAAATTCCGTTTCGGGTTTTAATCCGAGATCTCTGTCGTCAGGCTCGTACATGATTCTTAAATTATCAACGTATATGGTTCCGGAATCTTTTCTGGCTTCATTTATTTCTGCAAGATAAATGTTGTTCAATGTTATAGGATATGCAGTTCCTGCAGGAATCTGTGCTTCAACCCATTTCCATCCGTTCCAGTCAACTTCATCGGCAAAGGTAAGTTTTGACTGATTGCCGTTAGCATCAGTAATTCTTGTTCTAAGCCAGTGATTTTTTCCGTCGCCATAAATCCACATTCCTATTTCTTTCGGCTGACCTTCAAGGACAATTCCCTGACCGTCTTTGCCGAATTCTACAAATGCAATGCTTTGATCGGTCATTTTAGTAAAGTCGTAATCTAATTTAAGAGCGTTGGATCCTTCTTTAACAATGCCTTGAGTAAGCGATATATTTCCGAACGAATCTTCAGGATATAAGTTTAGTTTAAGATTTGCAAGGTCTTCAAAACGATTCAGTGTCTTATATTTGTATCCTACCTTAACTTGAATATTTGTAACAGCTTCGCCGAATGTGGCTGTTATAGCCCCTGTATTGCTTATATCCCCTGCTGTGAAAATTCCATCCTCAACGATTCCGACTCCATTTCTATAAGAATAAGAAATGTATTTTGCCGGTATGTATGCAGAATTTCCTTCTTTATCAATACCGAGGATTTCTCCTATTTCATATGTTTCACCAATTCCGACATTTATAGAATTAGTACCGTATTTTAATGCCACAGGATTCCCAAGTACATTAATTTCAACTTCTCCTTCTGCATTGCCGGATTTTGCGGCAATAACTGCTTTTCCTACCTTGGCAGGCATGAACACATTGTTTACTACTTTTCCCGCTTCAGCAGGAGATACGGTGTATTCAACATTACTGGGAGCAACATCCAGGAGAGTATAATGTTCATTGTAGAATTTGAGATCCAGATTTACTTCTGTGTTATTAAATACTGCATCGTTATTAGGAATAATTTCTATCATTTTTGCTTCGTTGTCTTGAGGGGATGTGTTAAATACCCCTACTCCTGATGCTATTTTTCTTTCACCTCCGTCAGAAGGTATATTTACTACGGTAACATTGGAATTTCTTAAAAGGTCAACGCCCATGGTTGTTGAGCCGCCTCCATCCATGTTTACGGCATTGTAAGCACCAAGGCTAAGCATTATTTCTGCCAATTCTGTTTGCTTAACGCCTACATAATTTTTATTTCTTCCGTCTATTGTAACCATTATCATTTCAGTGTTATCTTTATTGAATCCTATGCATGTCCTAGGATTTGTACCAAGTGCCTCATCGCTTACTTGATTTAGCTGTCCGTCTTTAACTAAGTAATTTAGTGCGCCAAAAGCCCATTCAACATTTTCAGGACTGAAATCAAGCTGGATATTCAATGTAGCAGGCTGACCGGGTATAAACGAGTTCATCATTTTTTCCATTGTTTCCGGGTTGCAGCTGGCAATTACATAACCTTCTTTTGGTATAACGGTTGAAGGTTCGTTCTTTCTTACTTCAGAAACTGTGTTGTTGGACACAACAACTTCAACAATATCTTTTGTCCCGTCATATCCGGGAGAATTTTTGCTCCAGTCTGATGTAAGTATTGTAGGGCCCCAGTCAATAGAAGAGGTCTTATTTAGGACAACAACATTATATTCGGCGTTGTCCGATCCATATAGTGTTATTATAGGATTCCAAACAGATATGTTTAATGAACCGTCCATCAACCTTGAAACAGTAGGGTAGCCATAGTCATAAGGAAGAGGAGATGTAATTAAATCTCCGTCTTTAATTAACGGACCATATGTATATGTGGGAGTACCCATGTAGAAAAAGTCACCGTTTACTGCTGCTTCAGCTCCAGATGCTTTGATCATGGAGCTAAGGGGTGCCCTGTCTGATACACCGTTTTCGCTTGTTATAGGGCCGACTTTAGTATATTTATCTGTCAAGTCTGCCCGGACGACATTGATGTTCATCCATCCGGCGGAAGTGTATCTTTCTATTTTTTCATATGTAATGCCTGTTGATAACTTTGTTTCCTCCGACAGATCATATACCGTGTATAAACTGTCACCATAGGCATATGAACCCAATAAAATTGCAAAGGCCGCAGAAAACGCCGCAAATTTCTTAATAAACAAACAAATCATTCCCTTCCGTTTTAAATTTCGACACTAATTATAGCATAAAAAGTTCACCATAATATTAATTTCTTGTTACGAAGGCGGTTAATTTAAATAAATAAATTTCGGTATATTGACAATAGATATGGTATATGTTATTATTTACGAAAATACTCCTTATCAAGAGTGGTGGAGGGACGAGGCCCAATGAAACCCGGCAGCCTGATTTTTTTCAAGGTGCTAATTCCTGCGGATTTCCGAAAGATGAGGTTAAATAGTTAACTTACCTCTTCTGCGGAAGAGTTTTTTATTTTTATACAGATTTCTAAGAAAGGAATAATCTATGAGAAAATGTTTATTTACATCTGAATCGGTTACTGAAGGTCATCCGGATAAAATGTGTGATCAAATTTCAGATGGTATTTTGGATGCAATTTTAGAGCAAGACCCATATGGGAGGGTTGCCTGTGAAACAATTACTAAGACGGGATTTGTGCTTGTAGCAGGTGAAATCAGTACAAGCTGCTACATTGACATACCTAAAATAGTGAGGAACACTATTCGTAATATAGGTTATGACAATGCTGAGTATGGTTTTGACTATAAGACATGTGCCGTGTTTACTTCAATTGAAGAACAATCTCAGGATATAGCAATGGGTGTCAACGAGGCCGACGAATACAAAAATGGAGGCAAGGATACAAAGGACATGATTGGTGCCGGAGACCAGGGAATGATGTTCGGCTTTGCCTGCAATGAAACACCTGAGCTGATGCCAATGCCTATATCTTTGGCACATAAACTTTCTCGTAAATTGGCAGAGGTCAGAAAAAATAAAACAGTGGATTATTTAAGACCTGACGGCAAAACCCAGGTTACTGTTGAATATCATGACAATAAACCTGCAAGGATTGATACAATTGTTATATCAGCTCAGCATGATCCTCAGGTTGACAGGGCGACAATTAAAAAAGACCTATTGGAATATGTCATCAAAACGACGGTTCCTCAAGATTTATTGGATGAGAATACCAAGTATTATATTAATCCAACAGGAAGATTTGTTATTGGCGGACCTCAAGGAGATTCAGGATTGACGGGAAGAAAAATAATAGTTGATACTTACGGTGGGTATGCAAGGCATGGAGGCGGAGCATTTTCCGGGAAAGATCCCACAAAAGTAGACCGTTCTGCAGCATATGCGGCAAGGTATATTGCAAAAAATGTAGTCGCCGCAGGGCTGGCAGACAAATGTGAGGTTGAGCTTGCGTATGCCATAGGTGTTGCTAAGCCTGTTTCAATAATGGTTGATGCTTTTGGTACCGGTAAAATTTCCGAAGAAAAAATTCAGCAGGCTATTTCGGAAAACTTTGATTTAAGGCCTGCCGCCATTATTGAAGGATTTAATTTAAGAAGGCCAATATATCAACAGATTGCGGCATACGGTCATTTCGGAAGAGATGATCTGGATCTTCCCTGGGAAAAAACAGACAAGGCGGAAACATTAAAAAAATATCTGTAATATAATAGGGTAAATAATTAATGATTGTTATTTACCCTAAAAACGGAACCTTTATGAACATGCTTGCGTTTATTTTGGTTCCTATTTAATTTATACTACATTCTTCCATTAGAATTTAAAAACATGTTCGATGTTTTTAATGCAAACAATGTTAATATTATAAATATGCCTATTAGTACACTTATAATGATTTTTCACTTTCTATTCATTTAATATCCTCATCTTATATTCTTATCTACTGTCAGCTGGATTCAGGTTCCATATTTTATGGGAATATTCTTTGATTGTTCTGTCTGAGGAAAATATTCCTGAACAGGCAATATTAATTAAAGACATTTGGTTCCACTTTTTTTGGTTTTCAAAATATAAATGTGATGCTTTGCTATGAACGCTCATATAGCTGTCAAAATCGGCAAAGCACATGTACGGGTCTCCAACCTGAGAGCCGCCTATAAGGTACTTGGTTATGGATTCAAAAGATTTTCCGTTTATGCCTTTGTTTAAAAAATCGATTATTTTGCGCAGCTTTATGTTTTTCTGGCAATATTGAATTGAAGAGTAACCGTGTTTCCACAAATTTTCAACTTCATAATCTTTCATACCGAACAAAAAGAAATTTTCTTCTCCAACTTGGTTTACAATTTCTACATTGGCACCGTCATATGTACCTATTGTCAAAGCACCGTTAAGCATGAATTTCATGTTTCCCGTTCCACTTGCCTCCTTGCCCGCAAGAGAAATCTGCTCGCTTAATTCACCTGCTGGTATAATCAATTCAGCCAAGGATACAGAATAATTCTCCAAAAATATTATATTAATATATTTTTTTATATGGTTGTTTTTATTAACGTAATCTCCAAGGGCCCATATAAGCTGTATGATTTCTTTAGCCCTGTCATAGCCGGGAGCTGCTTTAGCTGCAAAGATAAATGTTTCGGGCACTATGTTTGCTGTGTTCCCTTCATTTATATCAATAATCAGGCTTATTATCCGCAATGCATTTAAAAGCTGTCTTTTGTATTCATGAAGTCTTTTGGCCTGTATGTCAAATATGGAGTCTAAATTTAAAATACTCCGATAATTTTTCAGCACATAGTCTGCAAGTCTTTTTTTATTGTCATATTTAATGCTGTCTAATTGGGATAGGACTGAACAGTCATTTGAATACTTCTTTAGCAGGATTAATTTTTCCGGATGTATATTGTAGTCATGCCCCAATAAGTCATCCAGCAGATTTTTCAGCCCGGGGTTTGCCTGGTTCAGCCATCGTCTGTGGGTAATTCCGTTTGTAATGTTTATGAATTTGTCCGGACTGTATTCATAGAAATTTTTGAACACAGTCCTTTTAAGTATTTCAGTGTGCAGCTTTGCGACTCCGTTTACTTTATGGCTTCCTATTATGCAGAGATTTGCCATATTTACCTTGCCGTATCCAGATATAGATAATTGAATCGACTTGTTCCAATTTCCGTTATATTTTGCTTTCGCTTCTTCCAAAAAATGACGATTTATTTCATTTATAATCATGTATATCCTTGGAAGTTTTGTTTTTATAATATTTGCATCGAATGTTTCCAAAGCTTCTTCTAGTACCGTATGATTTGTGTAAGATAATGTATTTGTTACCGTCTTCCATGACTGCTCCCAGGAGAGATAGTATTCATCCATGAATATGCGCATAAGTTCGGGTATTATCAGAGCAGGGTGAGTATCATTAATGTGTATTGCGTTTTTTTTACTGAAATTGTCCAGGGTGCCGTATTTTCTAAAATGTTTTTTAACTATGTCCTGAGCTGAGGCGGAAGCAAGGAAATATTGCTGTTTTAATCTTAATATTTTTCCTTCATTATGATTGTCTGCAGGATAAAGGACCTTGGATATTGCTTCGGCCATCGAATCTTCAGATAAGGCTCTTATGTAATCTCCCTGGGAAAAAAGACTCATGTCAATAGAATTAAGACTTTTTGATTCCCACAGTCTTAACGTGCTTACTCCTTTGCTGTTGTATCCTGATATAAACATGTCGTAAGGAATGGCTTCGATTTCTGTAGGATAGTCATAATGAATCTTTAATCCTTCATTGGTCCATTCTTCTCTAATTTTTCCATCGAACCTTACAATAACACGTTCCTCTGTTTTTGAAACAAGCCATACGTCTGAGGTGGTCAGCCAATCATCCGGGAGCTCTGTCTGCCAGCCGTCTATAATTTTTTGTTTAAAAAGGCCGAATTCATACTTTATTGAATAGCCTGCGGACGGATAATTTTGTGTTGCAAGTGAATCCATAAAACATGCGGCAAGTCTTCCCAGTCCGCCATTGCCTAAACCCGGGTCTTTTTCGATTTCACAGAGCTCTTCTAATGTAACATTGTATTTTTTCAGCGCTTCCACAGTTTCGCTTTCTATTTGTAAATTGTATAGATTATTTCTGAGTGATTTTCCCACAAGAAATTCCATGCATATGTAATGTACCTGCTTTTGCTCTTTTTGCCTTACCTTGCTCATGAATTTATTTCTTTTCTCAAGAAGAATATCTCGTATAACTGTAGAAAGAGCTCTGTACACCTGGTTTGGATCTGCGTTTTTTGGCTCAATGTTCCAATAGCGGTAAATTTCCTCATCAATTAGAGTATTTATGAGCTTTGAATCTATACTTGATTCTGCCATTGTTTAGCTCCTGTTTAATAAATTTTTATACATATCATAATATTTTTCGGCGGATTTTCTCCAGCTGAAATCTACGGACATGACTGTTTTCACTAACTCTTTGAAGTTATCTTTGTTATTATAAACGCTAATGGCCCTTTTAACAGCGTCGGTCAATGCTTCCGGAGTCTGATCATAGAATGTGAATCCATTTCCGGATTCTAAGCTGCAGTCCTTTATTGAGTCTTTGAGTCCTCCGATTTCTCTGACAATGGGTACAGTACCGTAACTTGATGCAATCATTTGAGCAATTCCACATGGTTCACTTATGGAGGGCATCAATAGGAAGTCGGCTCCTGCATATATTTTTTTTGCAAGATCAGGGTTAAAATCTATTCTTACCGATATCTTGTCATGATATTTATTCTGAAGTGACTTAAATTGGAGTTCATAAGTTCTGTCTCCCTTCCCAAGAACTATAAATTGTACCTTTTCCTTTAATATTTCTTCAATGCCGTTTATTATCAAGTCAATTCCTTTATGTTTTACGAGCCTTGAAATGATTGCAATAACAGGTATAGTTTCATCTGCAGGGAGATTTGACAATAATTGAAGGCTTCTTTTATTTGCGGATTTTTTTTGAATACTGATTATTCCGTAATTTTCAAATAACGAACTATCTTTTTCCGGATTATAAAGTTCCGTATCTATGCCGTTTAAAATTCCTTTGATTTTTGAAGTGTTTCTGCGCACTACAGAGGCAAGACCGCAGGCATAGTAATCGTCAAGTATTTCTTCTGCATAACTTTTACTTACAGTGTTGATAATATCAGAAGTTTCCATGGCACCTTTCAATAGGTTTATATTGCCGTTAAATTCAACTATTGATTTTTCACGGCCGTAGAGTCCAAAAACATCTTCTGCAATGCTTATGTCATATATTCCCTGATATTCTATATTGTGAATTGTCAATATTGTTTTTATTTGGTTGTAATCTCGGGAGGTGGAATAGATAGTCTTTAAATAAATAGGAATTAGTGATGTCTGCCAGTCATTCGAATGAATTATGTCAGGGAAAAAATTAAGCATGGGCAATATAAATAATATCGCCTTTGAGAAAAATGCGAATCTTTCTCCGTCATCAAAATGTCCGTAGCATTCACTTCTTTTGAAATAGTATTCATTGTCTATAAAATAATATGTTATATTATTGACTTCTTTTTTAAATATTCCGCAGTATTGTTGTCTCCATGATAGAGGTACCGTGGTTTTTCCTATAAATTCAAATCCGCTCCTATCCCGTATAGCTTGGTAGAGAGGCAGAATTATTCGTATGTCTATGTCATTTCCGTACTTCTCTTTTAAAGCTTTTGCCAGTGAACCTGCAACTTCCCCCAGGCCTCCGGTTGTAATAAAGGGTGCGGCTTCTGATGCCGCATAAAGCACTTTTATTGTACTCATTTATATCACTCCTATACAACTGAATATTTTTTAATAAAAAAAGGGCAGTTAGAATATCCTAAAAGTATACGACTATTTGTAACCTGAACATATGTGTCTGTTATTATTGAATCAAGTTTTGCATTTTCACCTATAGCGCTGTGCTGCATAATAATTGAATTTTTTACGGAGGCATTTTTGTCGATTTTTACTCCTCTGAAAATTATGCTGTTTTCAACGTTGCCTTCTATTACGCACCCGCTTGCTATGAGAGAATTTTTTACATTTGCATCTGTACAGTACCTGGTTGGAGTGGAATCCTTGGTTTTTGTGTAAATAGGACCTGTTTTTGAATAAAATAATCTTTGAAGATTATTCGCGTTTAAGAGTCCAAGGCTATTTTCATAATAACTTTGCAGAGAATCTATGTGGGCAAAGTAGCCTGTGTATTCATATCCGTAAATTCTCAGGGAATGTACCTTCCTGGCAAGTACATCATAGCTGAAGTCCTTGTAGTTCCTTGCTATTGCATCGTAAATGAGGGATTCTATAAAATCTTTGTCCATTACCCAAGTATTTAATCCCACATTGTAAGTTCCTTTTGTAATAGGATAAACTAATATATCGTCAGCTCTTCCATCATCATCCAATTCGTATAGTATTTTATGTATTGAACTGTCTTTTTCGATGTTTGTCCTTGTATAAACGGCAGTTATATCTGAATTCTTTTTTTCATGATAGTCAATAACATCTCTGTAATTTATGTTGTAAATCATGTCACAGTCAGACAGTACCACATATTTTTCTTTAGAAGAAACTATGTAATCCAGTACTCTTTTTAAAGCATCCAGCCTTCCTTGAAACAGACCGTGGTTTTCTCCCAAAGCATATGGAGGAAATATTAGTATGCCTCCCTTTTTCCTTGACAAGTCCCAGTCTTTGCCGGAACCCACATGTTCCATTAAGGAACGGTAATTGCTTTTTGTAATAATGCATACTTTGTTTATATCTGAGTTAACTATATTTGACAGAGGAAAATCAATGAGCCTGTATCTTCCTCCAAAAGGTATTGCCGCTACGGAACGGTGAGAGGCAAGTTCGGTAATGTTCCAATCCTGCATGTCTGAGAATATAATTCCTAAACAGTTCATTTTACACCTCCTGTGCGTTGTATATTATGCTTTCTCGTGGTATCAGAGTAATATCCGAGTCTTTTTCTTTTGGGGTTCCTATTTTTAGGTTAGGTCCTACTACTACATCTTCATCAATTATGGAATAGTTTATAATTGAATTTTTCTTAATCTGTACATCAGCCATGATGACGGAGTCTCTTATTTCAGCGTTTTCTCCTATCATTACTCCGGAAAATATCACGGAGTTTTCAACAGAGCCCAGGATAACTGCTCCTTCGGAAACAATGGAGTTTTTAACTATGGAATTTTTGCTTATGTAGTGAGGTGGTCTTTCCGCATGTCTTGAATATATCACCCAGTCTCCGGACAGATCAAGGCCGCTGTTTCCTATCAAATCCATATTTGCCTGCCACAGCGAATTAATTGTTCCAACATCTTTCCAATATCCCTTAAACTCATAGGAGTATACTTTTTCCCCTGATTTAAGCATCAAAGGTATAATGTCTTTACCGAAATCATTTGAGGAATCAGAATTTTTATTGTCGATTTTCAAATATTTTTTAAGCTTATTCCAGCTGAATACATAAATGCCCATGGATGCCTTTGTACTTTTAGGTGTTTTAGGTTTTTCCTCAAAGTCTAAAATCCTTCCGTTGCGATTGGAGTTTAATATGCCAAATCTTGATGCTTCTATGAAAGGAACATCAATTACGGAAATTGTGCAGTCGGCATTTTTTTCTTTGTGATATTCTATCATTAGAGAATAATCCATTTTATAAATATGATCGCCGGAAAGTATCAGCACATATTTCGGGTCGTATTGGTCTATAAAATCTATGTTCTGATAAATGGCATTTGCTGTCCCCAGATACCATTGGGAATCACCGGATCTTTGATAAGGAGGAAGTATCTGGATACCACCGTTCATCCTATCAAGATCCCAAGATTTTCCATCACCTATATATGAATTTAATATATGGGGCTGGTACTGTGTTAACACACCTATTGTATCAAGCCCTGAATTAACACAATTCGAAAGAGGAAAATCAATTATTCTATACTTGCCCCCGAAAGGTATAGACGGTTTTGCTATTTTTTTTGTGAGTTCCCCCAGTCTGGTTCCTTGTCCGCCTGCAAGGAGCATGACAACACATTCTTTTTTAGCTAATTTCATATATTCTACCTCCCATTTTGTTCATGTTATATCTTTTATCTTTTTTTCTCAGGAAAATAACTGACAAAGGAGGTATTGTCAATGAAATATGGCAGTTAAAACCATGCATGCTCCCCTTTGATGAAAAAATTATTCCATCGTTTTTAGATCCTGTACCTCCGTATTCCAAGGCATTGGAGTTAAATACCTCCATGTAAGTTCCTTCGTCTGCGCCGATCATATAGTCATGTCTTTCAACAGGAGAAAAATTAACAACAACAATCAATTCATTCTTTTTTTTGTTTATTCTTTTAAATGCAATGATATTCTGTTCGTAATCGTTGTTAGAAATCCATTTGAAACCGTCCCATGAATAATCTATTTCCCAAAGCTCAGAATTATTAAGATAAAATTCATTCAAACTTTTAATGTATATGTTCAATTTTTTATGATATTCATAATTTATCATAAACCATTCAATTTCTTTGTTAAAATCCCATTCTGTAAATTGTCCGATTTCATATCCCATAAAGTTTAGTTTTTTGCCGGGGTGGGCTGTCATAAAACCTAACAACACCCTGACATTTGCAAATTTTTCTTCGTAAGGGCCGGGCATTTTGTCAAGGATTGATTTTTTACCATGAACAACCTCATCATGAGACAGGGGGAGTATAAAATTTTCGCTGAAAGCATAGTGCAGCGAGAATGTAATATTTTTATGTTTGTATTTTCTGAAAAACGGATCTGTTCCCATATATTCAAGAATATCGTTCATCCATCCCATATTCCATTTAAAATTAAATCCCAGGCCTCCTAGATATACAGGCTTTGTGACCATAGGCCATGCTGTGGATTCTTCGGCAATCATCATTGTATTAGGGTGAAGTTTGAATACTGTTTCATTTAGCTTTTTAAAGAAAGATATTGCTTCAAGATTTTCGTTTCCTCCGTAAATGTTCGGAATCCATTCACCATTTTTTTTATCATAATTCAGGTATAACATTGAACTTACCGCATCAACTCTCAAGCCGTCAAAGTGATATTCTTCTATCCAAAATATTGCATTTGAAATTAAGAAGGACTGAACCTCCGGTTTTCCATAATTAAATCTGCAGGTGCCCCATCCTTTGTTTTCTCTGAGCCAGGTTTCTTCATATTCATATTGGAAGCTTCCATCAAACATATACAATCCGTGCGAATCCTTGGGAAAATGTGCAGGAACCCAGTCAAGAATAACTCCGATGCCATTTTGGTGGCATTGGTCGATTAAATATTTTAAGCCGTCCGGTTCTCCAAAGCGCCTTGTAGGTGCATAGTATCCGGAAATCTGGTAACCCCAGGAACCGTCAAAAGGATGTTCCATTACAGGCATCAGCTCTATATGAGTAAAATTGTGTTCCTTAACGTGGGCTATAAGTTTATGTGAAATTTCATTGTAAGTATATAGATTTCCGTTTTCCTTTCGTTTCCATGAGGAAAGGTTAAGTTCATAAATATTTATCGGAAGTTCATATAAATTGATTGACTTTTTGTAGTTCTGCCAATTTTCATCCTTCCATGTGTAATTATTAATGTTATAAACAATGGATGCGGTTTCTGTCTTGGTCTGACAAGAAAAGGCAAATGGGTCAGACTTATACACTTCTTTGCCATCCTGTGTTGTAACAAGATATTTGTACATCTCACCCTGCCGTATGGACGGTGTGAGAAGCTTCCATATTCCGCTGTTTTTGATTTTTTCCATTTTATATAGGTCGTTTTTTTCCCATTTGTTGAAATTACCTACAACATGTATACTTTTTGCCATGGGAGCCCAAACTCTGAAAACAGTTCCCTGGTTATCGTCTGTAATATGCGCGCCCATTAATTTATATAAATAGTAATTATTACCTTGGTGAAATAGATAAATTGGCAGTTCATCATTTTTTTTCATGCTGTGCTCCATAAGAATTAATTAAAGAGAAATGTATTTGCGTTAATAATAAATAAATAATAATAATCTTTATTCTTATTAATTTATTATACCATCAAATCATTAAAACAAAACGAAAAAAATGTAAAAAAAGATGCCGATCGGCATCTTTGAATTATTTAAAATGTGGTTTATTATAAATTAATCTTTTTTTCTAGGAGATAACCGGAACATAAGGTTAATAAAATAATTTGAACTATTGACAAAATGTTCATAGGTAGAAATGTATGAGCTAATTCAGAAGCTGTTACTTGGGATGAAAAATCAAAAGTGTAATAGTAAGGATCTAAAACATTGAAAAGCTTTGAAGATACAAATGAAATACCCCAGTTCAACAATAAAAATATTACAAAGCTTAATACGCCCCCAAATTTTGTTTCTGAAAATATACTCTTCCTTATAGTCATTGCAGTATATATCGTAGTCAGAAAGCTGATCAGAAAAAGCAATACTGTTAACATAAACACGAATATGTGAGCCAAATTAAAACCAAAACTTCCTGATATAATATTATTTACAATATAAATAATGTCGTTGAAGTTAACTTCAACCCCTGATTGAAAGGTCATATAGGCACCGTTTATTATAATGAAGATAAAATACAAAAGCAGTATTGCTAATCCTTCAATAACAGCAGTAATCATCTTTGAGACTATAATTTTATAACCGCTGTTTGGTGTCATAAACAACATGTATCCGGACTTCTTGTTCAAATCATCACTGTACATTTTAATTATATCAACAATAAATAAAACACCCATGATCATGGGAAATAAAGACAAAAAGGCTATACCTCCAGAAGCACTTCTTGTAATCAAGTATATATTTAGTGTGATAGATGCAATTATTGTAATTGCAATTAGTCTGTATTTTTTAATAAATTCATATTTAATTAGTTTAATCATTTCCGAATACCTCCTTGTATATTCCTTCAACAGATGTGCATCTGGACATTCGAAGTTCTTCTGCATCACCTGCAAGTGCAATAGTTCCATCTTTCAAAAATATGAGAGAGTCAAGGATTTTTTCTATTTCACTCACTAAATGTGTAGATACTACAATAACTTTATTTTCCCCACAGGAACGGGTTATTAAGTCTATAATTACATCTCTGGATAGTACATCAACTCCATTTAAAGGTTCATCCAACATATACAGTTCAACATTTCTGGATAGTGCAAGTGCCACTTTCAGTTTTCCCACCAATCCGGAAGAAAGTTTAGATATACTGAATTCAGGGTCCACTTTAATTTTTTCCAGTGTATTAAAAGCACTTTCTACCTGAAAATCTTCATACATATCACTATAAAATTTAACTATATCCTTAACTTTAAAAGAATCATAGAAAAAGTTTTCCGTAGGCATATATGATATATTTGCTTTAGTCTTGTACGACAAAGGCCTATTATTTAAAAGAACTTCTCCTGATGTTTGTTTGTGAAGACCTGCGATAATTTTCATCAATGTAGTTTTTCCGCTTCCGTTAGGACCGAGAAGCCCATATATTTTACCTTTTTCTAAAGATAAATTTACATCGTTCAGAGCGTTTTTATTATAGTAATATTTACTTAAGTGCTGAATTTTTAATAGCTCGTTCATCTTATTCATTCCTTTCTTGATTATTGAATTCCATTTCTATAAATTTTATCATATCTTTTTTTGTAAATCCTATTTTTTGCATTCCGTTTATGAAAGCATTAATTTGTTTTTTTGCCATTTCGTGCCTTAAACGGTTAATTCGTTCTGGTGATTTGGTAACGAATGTTCCTAAACCTCTTTTTGTAAATAATATTTCCTCCAGTTCCATTTCTTTATAAACCCTTGCAACCGTATTGAAATTAATCCCCAATTGTGCAGAATAATCTCTTGAAGAAGGCATCTTGACGCCTAATTTTAATTTTCCTGACACAATATTTTGTTTGATTTTTTCCATAACCTGTATATATATGGGTATATTATTGTTGAATTCCATGTCCACCTCCTAAATTACGATGCTGCAATAGAGTATTAGTATCATAGTTATATGATACACTAATATTAATTTGCTGTCAACATTTAATTTGTTTAATTTATTAATAAATTAAACAAACAGCAATATTATCAAATGACCTGCGGCAATTATTCTTGACACTTAATTTATTAGGGTATATACTTCATACAAATATTTTTGAAAGCGTGGAGGATTATATGCACACAAAATTATTCATTCCGGGTCCTATTGAAGTAAGAGAAGATGTTTTAAATAAAATGGCTTCTCCCATGATAGGGCACAGAAGCGTGGAAGCATCACAGCTTCAAAGAAATATATCCGATAAGTTAAGGAAGCTTTTTTATACCGAAAATGAAATTTTGCTTTCAACATCCTCTGGAAGCGGGTTGATGGAGGCGGCGGTACGCTGCTGCACAAAACATAAGGCCGCAATTTTTTCAATAGGGGCATTTGGTGATAGATGGCATGAAATGGCCATTTCAAACTGTGTGCCGGCAGATTTGTTCAAGTCGGAGCCGGGAAGCATAACGACACCTAAGATGGTGGATGAAGTATTGTCCACTGGCAACTACGATTTAGTAACAATAACTCACAATGAAACTTCAACAGGTGTTATGAATTCCATAGAGGAAATAAGCAAGGTTGTTAGAAAGTACCCGAATATTATTTATTGCGTAGATGCTGTAAGTTCTGCAGGAGGAGTTAAAATAGAAGTAGATAAACTTGGTATAGATATCTGTATAACTTCTTCTCAAAAAGCTTTGGGACTGCCTCCGGGACTGGCAATTTGCACAATATCCGACAAAGCTGTAGAAAGAGCAAGGACAGTTAAAAACAGAGGATATTATTTGGATCTGGTAAAACTTTACGATACAATCAAGAAAAAAGACTATCAATATCCTTCAACTCCTAACCTGTCGCTTATGTTTGCTTTGGATTATCAGCTTGACCGTATTATAGAGGAAGGGCTTGAAAACCGGTTTAAGAGACATCTTGAAATGGCAGAATATACAAGAAAATGGGCCAAAAGGAATTTTGAACTGTTTCCCGATGAAAAAAATGCTTCAGTAACCTTAACTACAGTGAAAAATACAAAAGGTATAAACGTCAAATCATTAAATACAGAATTGAGTAAACGAGGCTTTGTCATATCAAACGGGTATGGCCGCTTAAAAGAAAAAACATTCAGGATTGCCCATATGGCAGATTTGACCGTTGATAATGTCAAAGATTTGTTGATGACAATAGATGACATACTGTCCATCTCTTAATCAGGCATATTTATTAGGTGATATAATGTATGATTTAAACAGGATAAATGATTGTTTGAATACTAAAATAGTCGGACGCACAATAATACAATATGAGTCATTGGATTCAACATATTCAAAATCAAGAAGCATATTTAACACATGTCCTGAAGGTACTGTGGTTTTGTCGGAAAATCAACTAAAATGGGATGTAAGAACAGGCAGCCGATGGATTTGTTATCCGAATAAAAATATATATTTAAGCATAATTTTTAAGCCTGCCACTAGTAATCTTTCAATATCAAAATTTGATTTTATTGGCTGTACATCATTGTTTGAAGCTTTAAACAGTCTTTATGATATTGACTTAAAAATAAAATGGCCCAATGATATTTTAATAAGAGGCGAAAAAGTTTCTTCAATAAGCAGCCAGTTTGTGGTTAAAAATACCGGCGGTGTTATTATATCGTTGGGAATTAACGCAAATATGAACAAAGAAGAATTGGAGTTAAACGGGAAAACGCCACATACAGCTACTTCTTTAATGGTTGAAACTGGTGTACAAATTGACAGGGAAGTGCTTATCGGAGAAGTGCTAAATAAATTTGAAAAATATTATATTCAGTTAATATATGATAATTCGGTTGAAAGTGCCATAGACATATACAATAGAAATTTAATTATTTTTGGTAAAACAATTGAAGTAACAAATAAGGGGAAAAAATCCAGAAGGAAAGTTTATGCAAAAGGTATTGACTCTGAAGGCCGCCTTATTGTAAAAAATGAAAAAGGAAATGACGAGATATTAATTCCGGGAGAAACAATCATCAAATATGAAAAAAATGCTTAAGATTGGTAATGTTGAATTAAAATCAAAGGTAATCCTGGCACCTATGGCCGGAGTTACGGATGTTACATACAGGACAATATGCAAGGAGATGGGTGCAGGACTTGTATATACTGAAATGGTAAGTGCAAAGGGGCTATATTATAAAGATGTTAAAACAAAAAAACTCATGAAAATCAATAAGAAAAACAGGCCTGTAGCTATTCAGATATTCGGCAGTGATCCTGAAATTATGTCTTATGTAACAGAAAATTATATAAATGAAAGAAAAGATATTGATATAGTAGACGTCAATATGGGATGTCCAACTCCTAAAATAGTTAAAAATGGGGACGGAAGCGCTTTGATGAAATCTCCGGAACTGGCGGGGAAAATTATCAATAAAATTAAAAAAATTTCTACAAAACCTGTTTCAGTTAAAATCAGATCCGGATGGGATTCAGGCAGCATCAATGCCGTAGAATTTGCAAAGGTATTAGAATACAACGGTGCCGACATGGTTGCAGTTCACGGCAGGACAAGAGAACAATTTTATTCAGGAAAGGCAGATTATAATATAATTAGAAAAGTAAAAGAAAATGTAAATATACCTGTAGTTGGAAATGGTGATATTTTTACACCTCAAGATGCTGTTAAAATGCTGAAAACTACAGGTTGTGACAGTGTGATGATCGCCAGAGGGGCTTTGGGCAATCCATGGCTTATTATGAATATTGTTAAGATATTAAATGATGATTATGATTTTTATGAGCCTTCTCCCAGCGATAAAATAGAAATGATCAAAAGACATGCTTTGATGCTCACCGGCGAAATAGACGAAAAAATTGCAGTATTGGAAATGCGTAAATTTACTTCATGGTACATGAAAGGAATGAAAAATTCTTCTAAAACAAAAACTAAGATTAATAAAATTACCAAATTAAATGAATTATGTGGTGTTTTAGACGAATATGTAAAAATTAGTGAAAACTTATAATTAGAATAATTAGGAAGAAAAGAATAACAGAATAATTGGAAAAACTATACAAATTATAACAGACAGGAATAGGCAAAACTTCTTGACATTTTTAATTTACTTGATTATAATATTTTAATTAATTAGAAGATTTGTTATCAAATTATCATATTATATTAAATTTATAATACAATAAATTAAACATTACAAGCTTTACATAATAATATGTACGGTAAAAGGCATTAATTTTGTAACAAGCAACATTATTATAAGGAGTAATAGGTATGAAAAATAATGAAACTTTGATTACGGCAGAGGGTTTGGAAGAATTAGAAAAGGAACTGGAATATTTAAAAATTGTAAGGCGTAAAGAAGTATCAGCAAAAATTAAAGCAGCTTTGGCTTTTGGAGACATTAGCGAAAACGCTGAATATGATGAAGCAAAAAATGAGCAGGCAAACGTTGAGGGACGTATTGCAAAGATTGAACAGATGATTAAAAATGCTATAGTTATAAAGGCCGGTACTAAAAAGGGGGTTGTTGATGTAGGATCCAAGGTCACTATAAAGGATTTGGAATTTGATGAAACTATGGAATATACGATTGTGGGTTCCGCTGAGGCAGACCCGTTCAAAGGGAAGATATCTAATGTGTCACCTCTCGGTAAGGCTCTGCTAGGAAAAAAAACAGGCGAAATAATTGAGGTTGCATCTCCGGCAGGTGATATGATAAAATATGAAATACTTACGATATAAGTGAATTAAATTTGTAACATATGATAAGGTGGTGTAGAGGTGAGTGAACAACAAAATTCCGGAGATTTGAGACAGGTGAGGATTGATAAATTAAAAGACCTGGTAAATGCAGGCAGGGATCCTTATAAAGTATCCAAGTATGAAGTTACTTCAAATTCTCAATATATAAAAGATAATTATGATGAGTTGGAAAGTAAATTTGTTTCTATAGCCGGAAGAATTATGTCAAGGCGAGGCCAGGGCAAGGCAGGATTTTATGATATACAGGATCATTTAGGAAAAATTCAAATGTTCGCTAAGCAAGATGCAATAGGCGAAGAAGAATATAAATGGCTGAAGACATATGACATAGGAGATATTATAGGAGTAAAAGGGAAAATATTCAAAACGAGGACAGGTGAAATTTCCATAAGGGCAGAAGAGGTTAAACTTCTTTCTAAGTCACTGCAGACATTGCCGGAAAAGTTTCACGGTCTTAAGGATCCAGATTTAAGGTATAGGCAAAGATATGTTGACCTGATAGTGAACCCTGAAATAAAAGATATATTTATAATGCGCAATAAAATAATAAAAGGCATTAGAGAATACCTGGATGGTGAAGGTTATCTGGAAGTAGAAACTCCAATACTTAGTCCTATAGCAGGCGGTGCTAATGCCAGGCCGTTTGTAACACATCACAATACACTTGATATAGACATGTATATGCGTATTGCGAATGAACTGTTTTTAAAAAGGCTTGTAGTAGGCGGATTAGGTAACGGCGTTTATGAAATGGGTAAAATGTTCAGGAATGAAGGAATGGACAGTAATCATAATCCGGAATATACGGCTATGGAAGTTTACAAACCATATGCTGATTTCCACGATATGATGACGCTGACAGAAAATATAGTATTCTATGTGGCAAAAAAGGTTAGAGGTACAGCAAAAATAGAGTTCCAAGGAAAGATTATTGATTTTACACCTCCTTGGAGAAGAGTAAAGATGCAGGATATGGTAAAAGAATATACGGGTGTTGATTTTGATCTTATTAATACAGATGAAGAAGCTATAGAAGTAGCCAAGCGAAAAGGCTTAGAAATTAAACCTCTTATGACAAGAGGCCATGTGATCAGCCAACTGTTTGAAGAATTCTGTGAAGAGCATTTAGAGCAGCCTACATTTGTTACTCATCATCCTGTTGAAATATCGCCACTTGCCAAAAGAAACGTACAGGACCCCAGGCTTACTGACAGATTTGAAGCTTATGCAAATACATGGGAAATTGCCAATGCGTTTTCAGAGTTAAATGACCCCCTAGATCAAAGGAAAAGATTTGAGGAACAGTTGAGACAAAAGGAAGCAGGGGATGATGAAGCGCACATGATGGATAACGACTTTATAAATGCGGTGGAAGTAGGGCTCCCCCCAACAGGCGGCCTTGGTATCGGTGTTGATAGAGTAATAATGCTAATAACTAATCAACCAACAATTCGTGATATAATATTATTCCCCACGATGAAGCCATTAGATTAATTTAGCGGTATAAGTATTATAAGGACACTTTCAAGAAGTTGGAAGTGTCCTTATAATATAATATAGAATATTGTTTTGTTTCCTGTTATATTTTTTGTACAAGCATGCCAACTAGAAAAAAATACCAATTGACAATATTAATGAGGTATGGTAGACTAATCAAGCTGTTCCAAAGGGGCAGCAGTATACAGTGAGCCATAATATTATTGCTAAACTGTACATTAAAAAAATAAGTAAAAAATTAGTTGACAATCTCACTTGATTGTGATAATCTAATAAAGCTGTCAAAACTGAAGAGCAGAGACAGAAAACATTCTAAAAAATACCAATTGACAACATTTAAGAAATGTGTTAAACTGGTCAAGCTGTCTAAGAGACAGCAAAGAACATTGACAATAAAACAGCATAAGAAACCACCAAAATTCAGAAA
>ENA-UOOI01000664-UOOI01000664.1-fermentation-metagenome-genome-assembly--contig:-NODE-664-length-42280-cov-5.410634_pt1 | contig 42280 bp, 39 predicted proteins | sample MGYA00245779_ERZ724027 | MGnify/ENA primary metagenome ERZ724027 (study PRJEB28704, sample SAMN03018318) | fermentation metagenome | biome: anthropogenic terrestrial biome; feature: soil; material...
CCAGATAGCTCAGTTGGTAGAGCAGAGGACTGAAAATCCTCGTGTCGCTGGTTCGATTCCGGCTTTGGGCATTTTTTTAGCTAAAAGTGGACAAATTAAATAAGGGCGTGTAGCTCAGGTGGTAGAGCACTTGACTTTTAATCAAGTTGTCCGGGGTTCGAATCCCCGCACGCTCATGAGTATAAGAAAAGGGCAGAAATTCAAAGTTTACGGAATTTCTGCCCTTTTCTTTCACAAAGCCTTGTTTGATTTTAAGTTATTTTTCTCTCTGTGTTCAACACTTTTTAGTACCCTATATCCAGTTTCCGAATAGAGTGCTTATGAATTGGTTGTTTGTCCGCCGTCAACATGAAGCACCTGACCGGTTACAAACCGGGAGTCATCAGATGCTAAATATACATATGTAGGTGCCAATTCGAATGGCTGTCCAATGCGCATTAGCATATTATCTTCGGGTATAGCAGTTACATCGGCAGAAAAGCTTGAGGGAATCAGAGGCGTCCATATTTCACCTGGTGCTACAGCGTTGACTCGTATACCCTGTTTTCCTAAATTTCTGGCCAAAGCTCTTGTAAAACCAACGATAGCTCCTTTGGTAGAAGTATAATCAATAAGCTGATCTGACCCCATATAAGTTACAACAGATGCTGTACCAATTATGGAACTGCCAGGACACATATAAGGAAGTGCGGCCTTTGTAACATAAAAATGGGGATAAAAGTTTGTTTTAAATGTCTCATCAAATTGTTCGTCACTAATATCTAAAAGACTCGGCTGCGGAAATTGTACACCTGCGTTATTGCATAGAACATCTATCTGTCCAAAGGCTTTCATAGTATCATTAACTATAGCATTACAATGCTGCTTTACTCTTAAGTCTCCCGGCAGCAAAAGACATTTACGCCCAAGTTCTTCTATACGATTTTTTGTTCTCATTGCATCGTTTTCTTCATCAAGGTAGGAAATCGCCACATCAGCACCCTCTTTTGCAAAAGCTATTGCAGTAGCAGCACCGATACCGCTGTCACCTCCTGTAATCAGAGCTACTTTATTTAAAAGTTTATCAGAACCTTTGTAATTTGGATTTTCTATAATTGGGCGCGGAACCATTAATTCTTCAAGACCGGGCTGACGGAATTGATGTTGTTCAGGGACACTGATAGGAATATCTTCATATCGTGTAATGGTACCATAGTTTGGATACATTGGGTAGGGATTAAGTATTAAATTATTTTCAAAGTAATCTAATAATTTATCCATAATTTGATCATTGTTATTGTTGCATGTTGAAGAAAAATTTTCTTTATTCATTTTAATTACCTTAAATATCCTTTCTCTTTATTTTTTAAATTGTAGGATAACTTAGATTATATCTTGGATTAGTATAGAATGGAGGCCTGGGGCCAATAAGGGGCATTTTCCACACAAGGTCAAGGTATTTTCCACACACAGTTTCATTCGAATAGTTACACAGCAATAGCTGTACATATAAGTTAAGCATAAACATAATATACCTCTTGAATTTACTTTTTCAGTCTATTATATTATTTACTATTTACTATTATTCTTGAATTAGTATTAGTGAGGCCCTCCGGTTAATGAAGGAGGCTTGACCTTTTTATTCGCTCACCTTATGATAGACTTATAAGGTTTAAATATATATAGCCGGTGGTTAAATTAGGAGTTGAAATTATGAATTTATATGAAATGTTAAAGAACTATAGTAATACGGATTATTATGGTTTTCATATGCCTGGACATAAACGAAATGAGAATTTGACAAACTGTGATCTGCCATATAGTATTGATATTACAGAAATTGAAGGTTTTGACGATCTTCATCATGCAGATGGTATTCTTAAAGAAGCTGAAAATAAGGCAGCTATTCTATATCATGCGCAGGAAACGTCCTTTCTGGTAAATGGCAGTACTGTAGGTATTTTAAGTGCGGTTATGGGATGCACGTTGCGGGGAGATAAGATTTTAATTTCCAGAAACTGTCACAAGTCTGTGTATCATGCCATATACATGAATGGGTTGAAACCGGTTTATGTTTATCCCAGATTTTATGAAGAAGAGGAATTAAATGGGCCCGTGGAAGCATCCGATGTGGAAGAGCTTTTGTGTCAGAATCCGGGTATTCGGGCTGTTGTGATTACATCACCTACCTATGATGGAGTAGTTTCTGATGTGAAAGCAATTGCAGATGTAACTCATAGAAAGAATATTCCTCTGATTGTGGATGAGGCCCATGGGGCACACTTTGGGTTTCATTCATATTTTCCTCAAAATTCTAATGTATATGGTGCGGATATAGTAATTCACAGTCTTCATAAAACACTTCCTTCATTGACACAGACGGCACTGATACATATGAATGGCAGTCTGGCAGACAGAAAGAAGATAAAAGGATACCTGCATATGCTGCAGACAAGCAGCCCTTCCTATGTGCTTATGGCAGGTATGGATGTATGTATGGATTTAATTTCTAAAAGAGGAAGTGAGATTTTTGAAACGTATACTGTTATGCTTGAGAAAATGCGGAACAGTCTAAAAGAATTAAAAATTCTAAGGCTGGCCGAGACGGAGTCATATGATAAATCTAAACTTGTTATTTCTGTAAAGGGTACAGGTATAAGCGGCCGCCAGTTTTATGAAAAATTATTGAATCAATATCATCTTCAACTGGAAATGGCAGCAGGTTCCTATGTGCTTGCAATGACCTCCGTAGGGGATACCCAAGAGGGAATGAGCCGGCTGACAAGTGCATTGAAGGAGATGGATTTTCTGTTAGATAAGAAGATGACAGAATTCGAGCCGAAGGCAGGAGAACAGGGAAAAAGCAAAGTAAACTTTTCCTTACCTAAGTTAAGAAAAATATATACAAGTGCAGAAGTAGATGATTTACTAAATCATAGTTCGGGCAGCAAAGTAATAAGCTTGCAGTGGCAAAATGCAGAAGGCTGGATTTCTACGGAATATGCTTACGTATACCCGCCGGGAACCCCATTGGTTGTACCCGGGGAGGAGATTTCCCGGGAGGCTGCCGAACTGATATGCAAATATGAAGCTTTGGGATTTTCGGTGGAAGGGCCGGAGAGAAAAGGGAGAATTGAGGTTTTGGCAAATGGGTAAGATTTGTTATATCATGGGAAAAAGTTCATCCGGGAAAGATACCATATTTAAAAAGTTAGAAGAAAGAATGCCAGAGCTTAAGACAGTCACTTTATACACCACAAGACCGGCCCGTGCGGGAGAAACAAATGGGATAGAATATTATTTTGTGGACGAAGGCAAACTGAAAGCAATGGAAGACAAGGGATATGTCATTGAAATAAGGGCTTATAATACAAAACACGGTGTATGGAAATATTTTACAGCAGATGATGGGCAGATTAATCTGGACAGGTATAATTACATTATAATTGGGACACTGGAATCTTATGAGGCGATGTGCCGCTATTTTGGGCGGGAAAGGCTGATCCCTGTTTATATCGAAGTGGAGGATGGCCTCCGTCTTAAAAGAGCGCTGCAAAGAGAGCGCAGACAAAGTGAACCAAAATATTCGGAAATGTGCAGACGGTTTCTTGCCGATCAGGTGGATTTCTCAGATGAAAACCTAAAAAAAGCAGGAATTAAAAGACGTTTTAGAAATCATAAAATGGAGGAGTGCCTGCAGGATGTACAGGCCTATTTGGGAAAAAAACTGAGAGAAAATTAAAAGTTTCTATGTTAGTAGCAGAAGGAGAAGCGATTTACTCTGCTTCTCCTTCTGCTACTATATCCTCAAGTACATGCATTAGATCATAAATATTATTTAACTGGACATTTCTCTCGAGAATACAGTTTTTTAAATTGATTGGTAAAGATTCAAATTTATCCCGGATTTCGGGAGCAACATAGGATGCCATAAAATCACCTCGGTATAGAATACCCATATTTGATTAAAATTATTTATATCTGTATCTTCATAAAAATTTATGATATACTTAATGAGTAGTTCACAACTTTGTAAGCTACCTGTAGTACAATAAACAAAAAGTTTTAGTTACAGCAGGAATCAGAGAGGCAGCGGGTGATGTTATGAGTGGTTTTAAGGACGTAGTCGGACATAATGACATTATACAATATATTGAAAATGCAGTGACGATGGACAAGGTTTCACATGCTTATATACTGAACGGAGAAAAGGGTTCGGGAAAGAAACTGCTTGCCAATTTGTTTTCAATGAGTCTGCAGTGTGAGAATAGGGAAGAAGACGGGGATGCCTGCGGCAAGTGTAAGTCCTGTAAACAGGCAGTGAATTCAAACCAGCCTGATATTATCAAAGTGACCCATGAGAAGCCGAATACGATTAGTATTGATGATATCAGAGAACAGGTAAATGGTGACATTGATATTAAGCCATACAGCAGCAAATATAAGATATATATTATTGCCGATGCAGATATGATGACAGTTCAGGCACAAAATGCTATACTTAAGACCATTGAGGAGCCCCCGGAATATGCGGTAATTATGCTGCTGACTGAGAATGCGGAGACACTTCTTCCTACCATTCGTTCCAGGTGTGTGATGCTGAAGCTTCGCAATATCAAGGATCAGCTTATAAAGAAGCACCTGATGGAGCAGATGCACATACCGGATTATAAAGCGGATGTCTGTGTAGCTTTTGCCCAGGGGAATATGGGAAAAGCAATCATGCTTGCATCTTCTGAGCATTTTAATGAGATCAAGGAAGAGGCTGTTCATTTATTGAGAGAAATAAATGACATGGAGCTAAGTGATCTACTGGAGGCTGTAAAGATCTGTACATCTTATAAGCTGGAGATTATAGATTATCTGGACGTGTTGGCTATCTGGTTTCGGGATGTTTTGATTTATAAAGCTACTATGAATGTGGACAGGGTTGTTTTTTCTGACCAGTTAAGGTATATCAAGGCCAGAGCAAGCAAGAGCTCTTATGAGGGAATTGAGATTATTTTAGATGCCCTTGAGAAAGCTAAAGCCCGTCTCAAAGCTAATGTGAACTTTGAACTGACAATGGAATTACTTTTGTTGACAATAAAGGAGAATTAATAGAGTGACTAGAATTATAGGTGTGAGATTCCGTGCGGCGGGGAAGATATATTTTTTTGCGCCGGGGAAATTTAACATCGCACAAGGAGATAACGTAATTGTAGAGACAGCACGGGGAGTTGAATTCGGGCGTGTTGTAAGTGGCCCAAGGGAAGTCAGGGAAGAAGAGGTTGTACAGCCTCTGAAGCCGGTGATAAGACTTGCCACAGAGCAGGATGTACGGGTGGAAGAAAAGAACCGGAAGAAAGAAAAAGAAGCATTCAAAATATGTCTTGAGAAGATACAAAAGCATGGATTGGAAATGAAGCTGATTGATGCAGAATATACATTTGACAATAACAAGGTTCTGTTTTATTTTACTGCAGATGGAAGAATAGATTTCAGAGAACTGGTAAAAGATCTGGCAGCTGTTTTCCGCACCAGGATTGAGCTGCGGCAGATAGGTGTCCGGGATGAAACAAAGATACGCGGCGGAATTGGGATATGCGGGCGGCCTTTGTGCTGTAATACTTATCTTTCCGAATTTGCTGCAGTATCTATTAGGATGGCAAAGGAACAGAACTTGTCTCTGAACCCGACTAAGATATCAGGGGTCTGCGGCCGTCTGATGTGTTGCCTGACTAATGAGGAAGAAACATACGAAGAGCTGAACAGTCAGCTGCCTTCACTGGGAGATACTGTGACAACATCAGAAGGACTTACAGGGACGGTACATTCACTGAGTGTATTGAGACAGCAGGTAAAGGTAATTGTAGTTCTGGAGAATGATGAAAAGGAAATACGGGAATATAAAGTAGAGGATTTGAAATTCCGTCCAAGACGTAAAAAGACCAAAGTGTCTAAAGAAGAGATGAAAAAGCTTGCGGAGCTGGAAAAAGGCGGAGGAGCATCAAAATTAGATGACAACTAGACTAAGACCGGGAGAACGGCTGGATGACCTTCAACTGAAAGGCTATGAGATTATTCAGAATCCGGAAGGATTTTGTTTTGGAGTAGATGCGGTACTGCTATCCGATTTTGCTAAGGTAAAAAAAGAAGAAACTGTCCTGGATCTGGGAACCGGAACTGGAATTCTGCCCATTTTGCTTGCTGCAAAGACCTTGGGGAGACATTTTACCGGACTAGAGATACAGGAAGAAAGTGCGGATATGGCAGTAAGGAGTATAGAGCATAATCGGCTTCAGGACAGGATTGATATAGTGACAGGGGATATAAAAGAGGCGGCGAGCATTTTTAAGTCTGCCTTTTTTGATGTGATTGTAACAAACCCTCCTTATATGCTGGAACAGCATGGACTGCAGAATTCTCAAGATACGAAGACTATTGCCCGGCATGAGGTAATGTGCACATTGGATGACATATTACGGGAGAGTGGGAAGCTTCTTCAGGAAAGCAAGGGAAGGTTCTATATGATACATAAGCCCTTTCGACTTGCAGAAATTCTGATAAAAATGAACAGTTATAAGATAGAGCCGAAGCGTCTGCAGTTTATCCACCCTTATGTGGATAAAGAACCTTCAATGGTGTTGCTTGAGGGAATAAAGGGTGGAAAATCGCGGGTGAAAATCGAGCCGCCAATTATCATGTATAAGGATTAAATAAGGAGGATTTATGCCGGGAACATTATTTTTATGTGCGACTCCCATAGGAAATCTGGAGGATATGACATTTCGTGTTGTCAGGACATTAAAAGAAGTTGATTTAATTGCAGCGGAAGATACCCGCAACAGTATAAAGCTTTTAAATCATTTTGATATCCGGACGCCTATGACCAGTTATCATGAATATAACAAATTTGAGAAGGGCAGGAAACTGACAGAAAAGCTTTTGGAGGGACAGAATATAGCATTGATTACAGATGCAGGTACTCCGGGAATATCAGATCCGGGAGAAGAATTGGTAAAAATGTGTTATGAAAATGGTATACAGGTGACATCTCTCCCCGGTCCGGCCGCATGTATCACGGCTCTCACATTATCCGGGTTATCTACCAGGCGGTTTACCTTTGAGGCGTTTCTGCCGACAGATAAAAAAGAGCGGGAGTGGATTTTGGAAGAGTTGGAGAGAGAGTTTCGGACTATTGTTTTGTATGAGGCCCCACATCGCCTTTTGAGGACACTAAGGCTGCTTCTGGAACGTTTGGGGAACAGACACGTTACAGTTTGCCGGGAATTGACAAAGCGGCATGAAACTATATTTATGACAACTCTTGAAGAGTCTGTTGACTATTATGAGAATCATGACCCAAAAGGCGAATGCGTGCTTGTGATTGAAGGTCGGAATCACCAAGAGGCAGCGCTGGAAGAACAGAGGCGTTGGGAGGAAATAAGCATCGAAGCACATGTGAATTTTTATCTTTCCCAGGGAATGGATAAGAAAGAGGCCATGAGAAAAGTTGCCAAGGATCGGGGAGTTCAGAAAAGAGAGATTTATAATTATCTTGAGAGAAAGTAATATAAGTGGGTCTTGAAGGGTAAAGTTCCTTTTCAGCTAATATATACAGAAAATTGTGAGAGGTATAACAATTTTTTAGAAAAATTACCATCTTGACGTTTGAATTGAGAAAGTATAAAATAGTTATTAAGTTCAAGAGGATCAGGCAGGCAAAGGTGTCGCTATTATATAGCGGTGCTTTTTTTCTTGGACAATTCAGGAATATATATAACTTCAGACCTGGCTTGAACTATGCGAGGGTGCATTACACGAGATGTAATGTGCCTTTTTCAGTTCCACTGGTTTTGGAATAAAATGTAAATGGGAGGAAGGAATTTATGAAAAAGAAAATATTTACAGTGATGTTGTGCTTGGCAATGGCGGGGGCAATGCTGTCCGGATGTCAGAAAAAGTCTGAGAGTTCTGAAGGGAGCAGTTCTTCATCCGACAGTGAGCCGGACAAAAAGTCAGACACAGCACCAGAGGATATCAAAGGGTCCATGGAAGGTGTTACATTGAAGGTAGGAACCTCCGGGTTATTTGGACCCTTTTCATATTATGATGCGGATGGTAAAACTTTGATAGGGTACGATATGGATTTACTTACTGATCTTCAGGATATTTTAGGGTTTGACATTGACGGCGGAGTTCAGGCCATGGATTATTCGGCGCTGACAGCTTCCCTGGCAGAGGGAAAGCTGGATGTTGGAGCGGCGGCCCTTTGCGCAACAGACGAGCGGAAAGAGGTTATGAACTTTACAGACATATATTGTGATTCCGGTCAGGTGGTGATGATAAATAAGGAAGAAAATCCCGGAATTGCAGGGGTAGATGATTTGGCCGAAAAGAAGGTTGCAGTTGAGAAGGGTACGGCCTCCCACATATACGCAACAAAGAATCTGGAGGATTCGGACATTGAGGTTCATGACACGATTACAACGGCATATGAATCGCTGGAGCAGGGAAAGGTGGATGCGGTAATCCAGGACGGACCGGGAGCAGCATTTTACATCAAGACAACAGAGGGGACAAAACTGGAGGTTACAGGAGGCGAGTTTAATCAGGGGCAGGCTCCTTACGCAGTTGCAGTTTCCAAGGACTGTGAATATCTGGATCAGATTAATGGGGCGCTGAATATGCTTAAAGATGATGGAACATTAGATGAGCTTTATACAAAGTGGTGTGAATAAAAAAGGTGGAATAGGATGAGATAGTATGGATGTATCATTTTTAAGTGTCCTGTTGCCGATGTTGTTTCAGGGCCTAAAACTTACACTTCTCATTGCAATAGTGGGGATTACCATCGGAACAGTTATTGGTAGTTTGTGCGGTTATGCATTGCAGGGGAGAAACAAAATTACAAAGGCAGTGGCCAATACTTATATATGGATTATAAGAGCAACGCCGCTTATGGTGCAGGCTTTGTACGGGTATTATGTAATACCCAAACTGATTGGAGTTGACCTGGACAGTACAGTAGTGGGAATTATGGTAATTGCGCTGAATTCAGGGGCATTTATTTCTGAAATTGTAAAAGGAGCACTGCTTAGCGTTGACCCGGGGCAAAAGGAGGCCTCTCTGTCCTTAGGGATGTCAAACGCACAGGTAATGCTGCATGTTATTATTCCTCCGGCATTTAAAATTGCATTGCCTGCCCTTTTTAATCAGTTTATCATTTCAGTGAAGGATACGGCACTTTTATCTATCATCGCTGTAAATGAAATTACGCATATGGGGCAGAATTATGCAGCTTTAAGCTTTAAGACGATTGGAACATATACAACAATTGCAGCATTTTATCTGGTATTGTTATCTATTTTAATCGTAGTCCAGAAAAAGGTCGAAAAGAAAATGAGGTGAATAGTATGATTAAAGTGCATCATTTATCAAAACAGTTCGGTGAGCAGAAGGTGCTCAAAGACATCAATCTGACAGTAGAGGAAGGCGAAGTGGTTTGTATCATTGGCCCGTCAGGCTCAGGAAAAAGTACATTTTTGCGCTGTATCAATCAACTGGAGACACCGTCGGGCGGCACGGTGCGCTATAACGGAGAAAATTTGGTTAATAAGTCATATGATATCAGGAAATTCCGCGAGGAAGTAGGTATGGTGTTTCAGAAGTTCAATTTGTTTCCATTGAAAACAGTTTTGGAGAATGTTACACTGGCACCTGTTCTTACAAAAAAGGGGAGTAAGGCTGAAGCACGGATCACCGGGATGGAACTGCTTGACAGAGTAGGGCTTGCAGAGAAGGCAGACGAATATCCCTGCACATTATCCGGAGGTCAGCAGCAGCGTGTGGCAATTGCCAGAGCTTTGGCAATGCATCCGAAAGCATTACTGTTTGATGAACCAACATCTGCTTTGGACCCGGAACTGGTAGGTGATGTCCTTGAAGTTATGAAGTCATTGGCAAAGGATGGGATGACAATGATTGTTGTGACCCATGAGATGGGATTTGCCAGAGATGTGGCAGACCGGATTATATTTATGGCAGACGGCTATATTGTGGAGGAAGGAAGGCCGGAGGAGATATTTATGGCACCCAGAGAAGACCGCACAAGAACATTCCTGTCACGGGTGCTGCCGGCAGCAGGATAACTTTCAGAATATTCTGAAAAAGAGCTGCAAAAGGGTCAGACCCCTTTGCAGCTCTCCTTGATTTTGGTTATTTCCCCGTCTTTCATGAATATGACTTTATGAGCCAGAGTTACAGCTTCATCGTAGTCGTTTGTCACATACAGCACGGTGATTCCTCTGTCTTTATTTATTTTCTTTATATCGGAGATCATTTCACGTCTTCTCTGTTCATTCTGTCTTGCAAAATCTTCATCTACAAGAAGCACCTTGGGATTGCATACGATTGCCCTCCCAAGTGCTACTTTCTGCTTGTCCGCCTCAGAGATGACGTTTATTCTCTTGTCAAGTACACCGGATATTCCAAGAGACTCGGCTGCTGTCCTGACACGGGCGTCAATGACTCCCCGGGGAAGGTTGCGAAGCCGTAATCCCAGTGACATGTTATCGTACACATTTAAATATTTATACAGTACATAATTCTGAAATGCCATTGCCAGTCTGCGGTCCCGGGGAAGGATATCATTGAGCAGTTCGGTCCCTAAATATATCTCACCGGAGGTAATGTCTTCAAGTCCGCCGATCATGCGCAGAATTGTAGACTTTCCGCAGCCGCTGGGACCGTAAAAGGTGACAAATTCGCCATCTTCTATGTTAAGAGATACGTCTTTTACAGATACAAATCCGTTTGGATAAGTTTTATTCAAATTTTTAAATGTCACACTGGCCATAGAAACACCTCCATCCTTTTGGCTAATGTAATTTTAGCACATCCTATATGGCAAAACAATCACTTTAACATCATATCTGCAAGGATAACGCTTGCAGCCAGTCCAGTAAAGGTGGCCAAAAGAGCACCGGGCAAAATATACCTCGATTTCTTGATTTTTGCCGTCATAAGATAAACGCTCATTGTATAAAAAATTGTTTCTGTACATGCCATAGAAATAGAAGAAATTAACCCCAGCCGAGAATCTGTGCCGTGCTCCTTAAAGATATCCAGGAGAAGTCCGGTGGCTGCCGAGGAGGAAAACATTTTTACAATGGTAAGTGGTACAAGTTCCCCCGGAAACCCAATACTGGCTGTAAAATGCCCGATGACAGACGACAGGAAGTCAAGAAAACCCGATGCCCGCAAAATCCCGACAGCCACCATCAACCCTATTAATGTGGGCATGATTTTTATTACTGTGAAAAAGCCACTTTTGGCACCTTTGATAAAGTTATCATAGACATTTGTTCCTTTAAGAACACCATATGTGACGATAGCCAAAATGATAAATGGAACAATAAAATCTGTAATATATAAGAAAAACTGCATAAAACACCTCAGCAGCTTATAGTATTGTTTTATTTATATTAAAATGGCCCGCCTTATATGTTTGTTCTTGTAAAACAGCGGATGAAAATGAATGAAATGACGTCTCAGGTATATCGGACCCTATTTTCTCATAAAATAAATTAAAGATTTCAGGGGAGTTCTTATGTCACTTCTATTTCCCAAAAATATAACTAAACGGCTTCTGTCCGTCTTTCTTACCATTTGTATAACCGCAGCCTTAATTTTAACAGGTTGCAGTCCCGGCACAGGCTATGGCCAAAATAAAGCATTTCGGTCATTTACGAAAGAATTATTTTGTCGGGAAGTATCCTCAAATACAATCAGCCTTCACTACTCATTAAAAAATCCTGAAAAGTATGGAATAAAAGAAACACCTATATCCTTTGGCGATATTTCTTCAGATTCCAGAACCGCCTATGCTTCTCTGGAAAATCTTAGGGCAGCTCTTGGAAAGTTTTCTTATGATATGCTGTCTGAGGAAAATCAACTGACTTATGATGTATTGGATTATTATTTGCAGACAGCAGAAAAAAATACAGAATATTTATTATATCAGGAACCTCTTGGACTGGTCGGCGGGATTCAGACACAGCTGCCTGTGCTTCTTTCAGAATATCAGTTCTATAACACAAAGGATGTGGATACATATCTGGAATTAATGAAGTCAACTCCTCAATATTTTGATTCACTCATTAATTTTGAAAAGAAGAAGTCTGCTGCCGGCTTGTTTATGGCAGGCTTTGAGGCAGACACTGTTATTTTTCAATGTACGGCATTTATGGGAATGGGAGAAAATAACTATCTGATATCAACTTTTGTAGACCGCATTGCCCAGCTGGATCTTTCACCCAAGGAGCAGAGTCAGTATATAAAAAGAAATGCCCAGATGCTTCAGAATTATGTGCTGCCAGCGTATAATCAGCTGATTTTGGCTGTTCAAAAACTGAAAGGTACGGGAAAGAATGAAAAGGGACTCTGTTATCTGCCCGACGGAAAAGCATATTATGAGCAAATAGCGGCTGAATACACAGGATCTGACCGTTCTGTCCCAGAGATGGAAGAGTTGACGAGAAGGCAGATTATTTCGGACCTTGAAGCCATGGAGAAAGTACTTCAGAAGGTGGGAAACGAAGCAAAAGAAACTGCGGCAATGGGGGAGGAAAACCCGGTTACAATTCTCAATGAATTGGAGGCAAAGACAGGAAAAGCATTTCCGGATCCTCCGCAGACGGTAACCCTTGTAAAATATGTCCCTGAGGCAATGGAAAAATATTTGAGCCCCGCTTTTTATATGATACCGGCGATTGACAATACAGATGAAAATGTAATTTATGTCAATCAGTCCCAGATGAAAAATAATTTGACCCTTTATACTACTCTTGCCCATGAAGGATATCCGGGGCATCTGTATCAGACCATTTATTATGCTGAAAAAAACCCGGATCCTTTGAGAAGTATTTTTAATTTTGGAGGTTATGTAGAAGGATGGGCTACATATGCGGAAATGTGCAGCTATTATCTTTCCCCTCTGAATAAGAATCAGGCAACTCTGCTCCAGAAAAACAGTTCTATTATATTAGGTTTGTATGCACTTGCAGATATGGGAATTCATTATGAGGGTTGGAGCAGACTTGATACGATAGCATTTTTTAAAAATTATGGAATTAAAGATGCAAAAATAGTAGACCAAATTTACGAGCTTATTATCGGTTCACCAGGGAATTACCTGAAGTACTATATTGGATATGTAGAGTTTCTGGAATTAAAGAAAAAATGGGTAAAAAAGGAGGGAGAAAACTATTCTCAGAAAGAATTTCATGATGCAGTTTTGTCAGTAGGACCAGCAACCTTTGAGCTTGTGGAAAAGTATATGTGGAAGGAAATTGAGAAATAATATCATTAACTTGGCGGCATAAAAATAGTTACTATTTTTTAAAGGAAAATCACATAATAATTAATAAAAGCTACCAAAAAATGGATTGACTTTTTAATATTATATTGTTACACTAAAAGAAGTTAAAAGATATTGTCAGGAAAATAACAAAACATGATGCCGCATTTCTCGGACTAATATCTTTTAGAAAAATTGAATATAATATTAGGAGGAATGTTGATGAATGCTGTACTTATTTTGAGGGTGGTCCTCATCCTGTTTACCCTTGTATTTGCGGTTTATTGGATAAAGGATTGTATTGCACACAAGGAGGAGTTTACTAAAGAAAAATTATTTCCTCTTGGCATCATTGGTTTTATTACTAATTTCTTGGATACGTTGGGAATTGGCAGTTTTGCGACTACACAGGCGGGATTTAAGTTTACAAAATCGAGCCCGGATGCTGTAATGCCTGGAACACTGAATGTTGGTGACACTATTCCCGTTGTTACGGAGGCTGTTTTATTCTTTGGGCTGATTGAGATTGCACCGGTAACTTTAGTCGGGATGATTGCCGCATCTGTATTAGGAGCTGTACTGGGAGCGTCTATTGTTTCTAAGTGGTCAGTGAAGTATGTACGTATAGCACTGGGGTGTGCCCTGATTGCACTTGCCATTGTATTTATTTGTAAGTTACTCGAAATAGGACCGTTCGGTGCGGCAGGAACAGCGACAGCGCTGCATGGCATAAAGTTGGTAATTGGCATTGTTGTGAATTTCTTACTTGGTGCTTTCATGATGATCGGTGTTGGACTTTATGCACCATGCATGGCACTTTGTGGTGCCTTGGGGCTGAATCTTAAAGTTGCATTTCCAATTATGATGGGGTCCTGTGCTTTCCTGATGCCGTCTGGAAGTATGAAATTTATAAAAGAAGGTAAATATGACAGGAAAGCATCTGTTATGCTTACGATATTTGGAGTGCTTGGTGTATTTGTAGCATATTTCATTGTTAAGGAGCTTCCACTTACAGCACTGACATGGATTGTAATTTGCGTTATGCTCTTTACATCAGGAATGTTCTTCAGGGATGCTGCAAAGAGCTAATAGTTATTTTGGCGAATATAAAACAAAGAGGCTGCTGCATTTTGAGTTTAATTTACGGGAACGTTTAACAGTTGCCGTAAATTAAATTTCTTGTGGCAACCTCTATTTAAATAGATTAATTCTTTTTTCTTTTTTCGGCGATTTGTTGGTCATGCTGCTCTTCTGAAAGCTTTATGGCCCTTTGCATGCGCTGTATTTGTTCTTTCAACGGGATCTTTAATTCCATTACTTCTTTTCCTGTTTTGCTTTTTATAAATGCAGTAAAATCTTTTACATTCCCCAGTTTGAAATCAGAGTAAGGAAGTACATGCAATTCTGCATCATTTACTCCTATGTAGTAATTTCGTGTATCTCTGTAGAAGCTTGTGATTTTAGAGTACTTAATTTTTTCCCCGGTGGAAACTCCATTTGTCTCAATGATAAATCCACCCATATCAAAACTGAATAGTATCTCGGACTGCTGCTTATAAGTTTGATCGTTCCTTTTCAGCCTGAAGAGAGCTATTTTGTGTCTAAACAGCGTGAATAAGAAGATAAATATTCCTATGGCGGCGGAGATTAGCATTGCTGCTTTGAAATCTTTAAATGTTGCAGCTATGACGAAAAAACATCCGGACAAGGTATAGAGTCTTAAGGATGCCTTAGGGTTCTTTACCTTGTAAGTAAATTTGATAAAATCTTTTAAAACTTGTTTTGTATGCGTTGTTTTAACTTTATAAAGGGCAGACATATGTATCTCCTTTGCAAATTTGTTTCTATTATAAGATACTTTTATAAAAAAGGCTATATATATAAAATAAAAACTTAAAAATGATTTTAGTGTCATATTGACTTTTCAGCCTCATAAAATGATATAAAGACTTCAGGAGAAAGAAAATGCTGAATTATCTATGGGCGGGAATGATTATTGTAGGTGTCATTTTCGGTGCTTTTAATGGGAAAATGCCGGATGTCACAAATGCTGCATTGGATTCGTCAAAAGAGGCTGTCTCCTTGTGTATTACAATGATGGGAGTCATGTCATTCTGGGTCGGAATAATGGAAATTGCTACCAGGGCTGGGATTATTCAGATGGCGTCGAAAAAACTGAGACCGCTTATTCGATTCCTATTTCCGAAGATTCCGGAAGGACATAAAGCGAATGAATATATAACTACAAATTTTATTGCCAATTTTCTAGGCCTGGGGTGGGCTGCTACGCCTGCAGGTCTTCAGGGCATGTCTGCCTTGGCTGAGCTGGAAAAGGAACGGAACAGGCAGGGAATCCGTACCGTGAAGCAGGGGACAGCCTCCAATGAGATGTGTACGTTTTTGATTATGAATATTTCATCTCTGCAATTGATTCCTGTGAATGTGATTGCCTACAGGAGCCAGTATGGCAGCGTGAATCCGGCGGCGATTGTAGGAGCGGGGATTGTGGCCACAGCCATGAGTACCATAGCGGCGGTGGTGTATTGTAAAATAATGGATCGGAGACCGTGAATACCTGGAAAAATATATTGAACTGATTGCAGGTGTATTTTAAAATTAGTAGGACTAACCTTCCCTTCTTCTGCATAAGATACAATACCGATATTTATTCGGATATTGTACAAGCGCGGAAGGAGGGATATTTTGTTTGAAGAGAAATCGATACGGGAGATATTGGATGCGCTTCATACAAATAAAGAAAGGGGCTTAACAGAGGCAGAGGCAGCCAGGAGATTTCAGGAAAACGGCCCAAATGTTCTGAAGGAGGGAAGGAAAAGGACAGCAGCGGAAGCTTTCCTGGAACAATTGAATGACCCGCTTATCTGTGTACTTCTTGTAGCGGCTCTGGTTTCTTTCCTGTTAAAAGAAATCAGTGACGCTATTATTATTGCAGTTGTCGTTGTTGTGAATGCCACGGTTGGAGTGATACAGGAGGGAAAAGCACAAAAAGCACTGGAGTCACTTAAAAAGCTGACAAGCCCTAAAGCTATTGTGCGCAGGGACGGTGTTATCCGGGAAATTGCTGCATCGGAATTGGTAAAAGGAGATGTGGTTATTTTGGAAACCGGGGCTTTAGTTGCCGCAGATTTACGGCTTGTCAGGACCTGGAATCTGAAAGTGGAAGAATCTGCCCTGACGGGAGAATCCCTCCCGGTCAATAAAGATGCTGCCTTTCAGGCTTCAAGGACTTTGCCGGTGGGGGACCGGAGAAATGAAGTATTTATGTCTACTCTTGTAACCAGCGGCAGGGGGGAGGGCGTTGTAATAGCGGCAGGCATGGAAACAGAGATTGGGAAAATTGCTTCTATTATTGATGATGTTCCCAAAGAATTTACACCCCTCCAAAAAAAGCTGGCAGATCTGGGAAAAATACTCAGCATTGTGTCAATTCTTTTGTGTGCCGCTTTATTTGGCATTGCTGTTTTCCAAAAACGGAATATTTTAGAGATGCTTATTACAGCAATATCACTGGCTGTGGCAGCAGTTCCGGAGGGCCTGCCTGCTATTGTTACAATAGTGCTGGCGTTGAGTGTATCCAGGATGGTAAAGGTTCATACGATTGTCAGAAAGCTTCCTTCGGTAGAAACTCTTGGGGCAGTGAATGTTGTCTGCTCGGATAAGACAGGCACGCTGACCCAGAATAAAATGACTGTCATCAGGTACTATGTAAATCAACATTTTTACAAAGCCAGTGAAACAGCTCCAAATATGCCGGAGGAATTTTTGGAAGGGATGGCTCTCTGCAGTGACGCAGTGATTACAAAACAGGAGGAGCTGGGTGACCCGACAGAGCTGGCTCTGCTAAGATTTTCCCGGGGATATCCGGGAAAAGAAATTGGGCGGCTAAGGGAAAGGCTCCCAAGAGTGGAGGAAAAAGCTTTTGATTCCCAGCGTAAGATGATGACTACTGTACATCATGGGCCCCAGGGTTTTATAGCTTATACAAAAGGTGCTCCCGAGGTTGTTCTGGAAAAGTGCAGCAGGATTATGATAAGCGGAAAAGTTCAGTCTATGACAGACGTATACCGCAGACAGGTACGTCAGGCCGTGGACGAATTTTCGTCACAGGCTTTAAGAGTTCTTGCCGTTGCAGTGAGGCCGGGGGAAAAGGAAGTGCATGAGGAAGGCTTAACTTTCATTGGGCTGGCAGGAATGATTGATCCTGTTAGGCCAGAAGCAAAGGCTGCAGTCGAGCAGTTTAAACGCGCATCTGTCCGCACCGTTATGATCACGGGGGACCATATTGATACTGCATTTGCCATCGCAAGAGAGTTGGGCATTGCAAAGAAAATGGATGAGTGCATGACAGGAGAAGAACTGGAAAAAATTTCAGATATAAAGCTGAAAGAGAAGCTCAAAAAAATCAATGTTTTTGCCAGAGTGTCGCCGGAACATAAAGTGCGCATCGTAAGAGCGCTAAAAGAGACAGGGAACATTGCAGCTATGACGGGCGACGGCGTGAATGATGCACCCTCTTTGCGCATGGCGGATATTGGAATTGCCATGGGGGTTACCGGCACAGATGTGGCAAAGAATGCCGCGGATATGATATTGACAGATGATAATTTTGCCACGATTGAAAAGGCCATCGAAGAAGGACGCAGCATCTACGAGAACATCAGAAAGACAGTTCTATTCCTCTTGTCCTCAAATTTCGGTGAAATTATTACTATGTTTATGGCAGTTATTCTGGGTATGGCATCTCCATTGAAGGCAAGCCATATTTTATGGATTAACCTAATTACAGATTCTCTGCCGGCACTGGCCCTGGGTGTGGATAAAAATGATAAAGAGGCTCTGATGAAACGGCCGCCGAGAAGGGCAAAAGAGGGACTGTTTTCAAATGGCGGAACTGCCTGCACTATTTTTTATGGATGCCTTATAGCGGCAATCAGTCTGACTGCATTTTTAAAAATCCCGTGGATGATACTTGCAGAGCAGCAAAAAGCATTTACACTGGCAAATATTGCTATAGTATTTCAGTCCCCGGAGCAGCTTACACGTGCTCAGACCTACGCCTTTACCGTATTGGGAATGTCCCAGCTGTTCCATGCACAGGGAATGCAGGATGTGCATACATCTATATTTTCACGTAAAAGAGGCTTCAATCCGGTCATGGCCGCGGCCTTTGGCGTTGGCCTTTTCCTGCAGGCAGCAGTGACAGAAATTCCGGTTTTGACGACCATGTTCGGTACAGCCGCACTTTCCTTCGGAGAGTGGGCAGAACTAATCATATTGGCAATATTCCCACTCATTGCCCATGAAATATTTGTACTTTTGGGGTCAGACCCTTTTGCGGGCGGTTTTCAGAATATTCTTAAAATTCATAAAAGATCTGCAGATACGAAAAGAGTTTGAAGCTTGACAGTATGGTGTTTGTGAAGTAATCTTGAATTGAGAAATGTCAGTAGTTTTCAGAATACTGTACACGTGAACTTCAAATGGAGGTATGAGATGAATTATGAGATTAAAGGAGGCGCTTTTCCTATAGTTGTGTGCCATCTTGAAGATGGGGAACAAATGATTACAGAAAAAGGCTCTATGGTCTGGATGAGTCCAAATATGCAGATGGATACGGCAGGCGGCGGGGTTGGAAAAATGTTCTCCAAGGCATTTTCAGGTGAAAGTATGTTTCAAAATATTTATACAGCACATGGCGCAGGGCTTATTGCGTTTGGATCCAGTTTCCCCGGGAAAATTATGTCACTTGAAATCACATCTGATAAAGAGATGATAGTGCAAAAGAGCGCATTTCTTGCATCTGAAGCAGGGGTAGAGCTTTCGATACACTTTAACAAAAAGCTGGGAGCGGGATTTTTTGGCGGAGAAGGGTTCATTATGCAGAGATTGTCAGGAACAGGGCAGGCTTTTGTTGAAATTGATGGAGAATTGGTGGAATATCAGCTGGAGGCAGGACAGAAGATTATTGTAGATACAGGCAATGTTGCAGGATTTGAAGTAGGTGTTCATATGGAAATTCAGCAGGTACACGGCCTGAAAAATAAACTGCTTGGAGGTGAAGGGCTGTTCAATACTGTACTGACCGGTCCGGGCAAAATTTGGCTGCAGACCATGCCAATTTCCAGTGTGGCAGCATCCATGCGCCCGTTCATACCGAGCGGAAATTCATAATAACAGGATAGAAAAAGCGGTTGGAAAGACACTAGTACTTTTCCGACTGCTTTTTTGGTAACAGTTCAGCCATGCGTGTTTTTGACAGCGTAGGCAGGAGAAAGCTTGCTTTCGTATGCATATACTGCTGAAAATTCATAGGGCGTTCTGCCACAGCGAGATGAAGCACAGCGGAATCGAGCTGATGGCTGAATTGTTACCTTTTTGAATTTCAAGTGATAAATGATTTGACGGCTGAGGTTTCTTTCAACTATACTTAAAAGAAGCATAAAAAGAAATGTTTAGAATATTCTGAAAACGGACCGCAAAAGGGTCTGACCCCTTTGCAGGAAAGGAGTTTCAATATGAGGCTGATGATTGCATCAGATATTCACGGTTCTGCTTTTTACTGCAGGCAGATGCTGGATGCATATGAGAGAGAGAAGGCGGACAGGCTATTGTTATTAGGTGACATTCTATATCATGGACCGCGCAATGACCTGCCCAAGGAATATGCTCCCAAAGAGGTAATAGGGATGCTCAATCCCGTCAGGGAGAATCTGCTCTGTGTGCGGGGAAATTGTGACACGGAAGTAGACCAGATGGTGCTGGAGTTTCCGATTATGGCCGAATACTGTCTGTTGGATTTGGAGGGTCAGACGATTTTTGTCACTCACGGGCACAATTTCAATCCAGAACATTTACCAATGTTGAAAGAAGGGGATATTTTACTTAACGGACATACCCATGTTCCGGTATGTGAAGAAAAAGAAAAATATATTTATATGAATCCAGGTTCTGTTTCTATCCCGAAAGAGAATTCGGCACATAGTTATATGATATATGATAAACATTTATTTGAATGGAAAGATATGAATGGAGAGGTGTACCACACATGGAAGACAAATATGCACTGTTGATTGATGCAGATAATGTTTCTGCAAAATATATCAAGCCAATACTTGATGAGTTATCTAAATATGGGAATGTAACGTACAAAAGGATATATGGGGACTGGACTAGTACGTACAATTCCAGCTGGAAGGAGGAACTTCTGCAGAATTCTATCACACCGATACAGCAGTTTAGCTACACACATGGCAAGAATGCCACCGATTCAGCTATGATTATTGATGCTATGGATATGTTGTACACAAGTGATTTGGAAGGCTTCTGTCTGGTATCAAGCGACAGTGATTTTACTAAACTGGCCAGTCGTCTTAGGGAGAGCGGAAAGACAGTAATTGGTATGGGGGAGGATAAAACCCCAGCACCGTTCAGAAAAGCCTGCGATATTTTTACGGTTCTGGAGCTGTTGCTGGAAGATAATACTATAGAAAAAGAAGAAAAGAGCGCAGTACATGCAACTGCCAGAGAAAATAAGAAGAATCATACGGATGTGGTTTCAAAAAATGAAATAGAAGAGGCTGTTGTCAAGATTATTACAGAAAATCAGAACAATGATAGAGAAACCGGTCTGGGTGAGGTGGGGAGCCGTCTGGTTAAGTTATATCCTGATTTTGATGTGCGCCGTTACGGGTATAGTCTGTTGTCAAAGTTTCTTGAAACATTTCAGAAGCTGAATCTGATCCAGGACGGGACACAGGTTACAGTCACATTGTATGAAGATAAAAGTAAAGAAGAGATGCTGGAAGAGTATATTATCATGCTTGTAAAAAATGCAGGTGCTCAGGGGGTATCACTTGGCACATTGGGCAATAAAATACGAAATCAATTTGGAGATTTTAAGGTAAGAGATTACGGATTTTCTCAATTCAAGCAATATATACAAAGTTTTCCAAAAATTCAGATTAAGGATGACGGGGAACAGAATTGGGCGGTTTATAACAAAAACTCCAAAGAGGAATAACCATCTTACGCTAAATTGTCAGAATTGCTGGAAAACGAACCTCAAAAGGGTCTGACCCCTTTACTGTCTTGTCACATGTAAACTCATGTGTTATAATAATGTGAGTTTATCGCGTAGGCGGGGAGAGGTGAGATGGAAATGAAGAGAGATATTGTAATTGTTGGCACTGGTGTATCCGGCCTTTTTGCGGCACTTAATCTGCCAAAGGATAAGGATATTCTGATGATTACAAAGTCGGATGTTAAGAGCAGTGATTCTTTTCTTGCACAGGGGGGAATTTGTGTACTGAGGAATGAGGAGGACTATGACAGCTACTTCGAGGATACTATGAGGGCGGGTCATTATCAAAACAGGAAGGAGTCAGTGGACATTATGATTCGCAGCTCCCGGGAAATTATAAACGACCTGGTTGGATATGGAGTGGAGTTTGAAAAAGCGGGTAAGAATTTCGCGTATACAAGAGAAGGCGCCCACTCGAAGCCGAGAATTATGTATCACGCGGATATCACGGGAAAAGAGATTACAAGCAAGCTTCTCGCGCAGGTGAGGAAGCTTGAAAATGTCACTATAGCTGAATATACGACTATGACGGATGTGCTTGTGGAGAATGGAAAATGTGTGGGGATAGAAGCGGAAAATGAATTGGAAAGGGAAATTCAGATTTATGCGGATTATACGATTCTTGCAAGCGGCGGTATAGGCGGAAGATATAAGAATTCTACTAATTTTCCCCACCTGACCGGCGATGCGATAGATATTTCTAGAAAACATGGAATCAAATTGCAGCATCTGGACTATGTACAGATTCATCCAACTACGTTATACTCAAAGAAGCCGGGAAGACGTTTCTTGATTTCTGAATCCGTCAGGGGTGAGGGGGCTGTTCTTTATAACAAAAATAAAGAACGGTTTGTCAATGAGCTGCTTCCCCGGGATGTTGTGACAAAAGAAATTTGTAAGCAGATGAAAAAAGATGGTACAGATCATGTATGGCTTTCGATGGAACATATTGACAGAGAAACAATTCTGAACCATTTTCCAAATATTTATCAATACTGCCGGGAAGAAGGCTATGATGTGACGAAGGAATGTATTCCGGTAGTCCCGGCCCAGCATTATTTTATGGGAGGAATCTGGGTGGATTCGGACAGTAAGACATCGATGGAACAGCTGTTTGCGGTAGGTGAGACAAGCTGCAATGGTGTCCACGGGGCAAACCGCCTTGCAAGCAATTCCCTGTTGGAAAGCCTTGTGTTCTCAAAACGGGCGGCGAATAAGATTAAGGGATTCTATATTGAGAAAGAAGATAAGACGAAACGACAGGAGGGACAGACAGATGAACAAAATTACCATGGAATTGCAGGCTGACCATCTCATTCTGGCGGCACTGGAGGAGGATATTTCTAGTGAGGATGTCACAACAAATGCTGTGATGAAAGAGGCTGTGACCGGTGAAGTGGAGTTAATCTGCAAGGAAGATGGAATTGTCGCCGGTCTTGACGTATTTAAAAGAGTATTTGAATTGTTGGATGACACTGTACAAGTAGAATTCTACTGCAAAGACAGTGAGTCGGTGAAAACGGGGGAGCTTATGGGAAAAGTAACAGGTGACATTCGCGTGCTTTTGTCCGGTGAGAGGGTGGCCCTGAATTATCTCCAGAGAATGAGCGGAATTGCGACCTACACACACACTGTGGCTGAGCTTTTAAGGGGAACAAGAATTAAGCTGCTTGACACGAGAAAAACAACACCGAATATGCGTATTTTTGAAAAATATGCAGTCCGGGCAGGCGGCGGTTATAATCACAGGTATAATTTATCAGACGGTGTACTGCTGAAGGATAATCATATTGGTGCGGCCGGGAGCGTGACAAAGGCTGTGCAGCTTGCGAAGGAATATGCCCCCTTTGTAAGGAAGATTGAAGTTGAGGCCGAGAATCTAGATATGGTAAAGGAGGCTGTCGATGCGGGGGCAGATATCATCATGCTGGACAATATGACAACTGAGGAGATGCAGGAAGCTATCCGTATGATTGACGGCAGGGCCAAGACAGAATGTTCCGGGAATGTAACAAAGGAAAATATTGGAAGTATTACTGCCCTTGGAGTGGATTATGTATCCAGTGGAGCTTTAACTCACTCAGCCCCGATCCTAGATATTTCTCTGAAAAATCTTCACGCAGTGCAGGAATGAAAGAGATGAACAAAAAGAAAGGAGTGGACAGCACCATATGATGACAGGTTCAAAGCGAAGGGATGCTATAATCAACCAAATAAAAGGCAGCACCGTACCGGTGTCCGGCAGGGCTCTGGCGAAGGAATATGAAGTCAGCCGTCAGGTTATTGTGCAGGATATTGCTTTGATTCGGGCATCCGGCTACGACATCATTTCGACAAACCGGGGATATGTATTGCATACACCTCATGTTGCATACAGAATATTTAAGGTGCACCACACAGACGAGGAACTGGAGCAGGAGCTGTGCTCCATTGTAGACCTGGGTGGCAGTGTGGTAAATGTGATAGTCAATCACCGGGTGTATGGCCATCTGGAAGCTGAACTTAACATTAATTCCAGAAGAAAAGTGATGGAATTTCTGGAGGACATTAAGAATGGGAAGTCCAGCCCTCTCAAAAATATTACATCAAATTATCACTACCATAGAGTGGAGGCTGAAAATGAAGAAACTCTGGACATGATAGAGGAAATGCTGCGCAGGAAAGGATATCTTGTGCATATGGAGGGACCTTTTGAATCCATATAAAGTAGCTCAGCCTTGACATTTTAAAAATGCTGTGATACTGTTTTTTAATAGGAGAAATAAAATCAAACGCAATGATAAAGAGAGTAGTCTGACGGACATCCTACAGAGAAATCCCGCGAGTTTTTGTGCAGATCCGCAGCTGAGAGGGATGGATGAAAAGCAGGTGAACATGGCTTTTGAGCGGCGCACCGAACAGGAAACAACATATTTTCCGGCAAGGCTGCGAGGGGATCCGCCCTTTACAGCGGAGAAGTGCTTACAGGCACTTCATGAGGTTTTGTCTGTGAAGGCAGAATGAACTAGAAGTGGTAACACGGGATAATCCGTCTTCTTATTTATATTTTATATATAGTAAGAAGGCGGTTTTTTATGCGAGTGAAACCCACAAAGCGTGTTTCGTCTCGTTGTACAATAATTCTAAAGGAGATATTACTATGTCAGAAAAACCAAAATATTACATTACTACAGCGATTGCCTATACATCGGGTAAACCACATATTGGAAATACTTATGAAATTATTCTTGCCGACGCGATTGCAAGATACAAAAGGAGCCAGGGCTATGATGTGTTCTTTCAGACAGGGACAGATGAGCACGGTCAAAAAATTGAGCTGAAGGCGGATGAGGCAGGTATTACTCCGAAGGAATTTGTGGACAATGTTGCCGGTCAGATTAGGCAAATATGGGATTTAATGGATACCTCCTACGATAAGTTTATCCGCACTACAGATGAGGATCACGAAAAGCAGGTTCAGAAAATTTTTAAGAAGTTATACAATCAGGGAGACATCTACAAAGGGTATTATGAAGGAATGTACTGTACCCCCTGTGAGTCCTTCTTTACAGAGTCACAGCTCGTAGACGGAAAATGCCCTGACTGCGGACGTGAAGTGCAGCCGGCAAAAGAAGAGGCTTATTTCTTCAAAATGAGCAAATATGCAGATCGGTTGATTGAGCATATTAACACACATCCTGAATTTATTCAACCAGTATCCCGCAAAAATGAGATGATGAACAACTTCCTGCTTCCGGGCCTGCAGGATCTGTGTGTATCCAGGACATCTTTTAACTGGGGAATTACTGTAGACTTTGATCCAAAACACGTTGTCTATGTGTGGCTGGACGCCCTCACAAACTACATTACAGGTATTGGCTACGACTGTGGCGGAAACAGCACAGAGCAGTTTAAAAAATACTGGCCGGCAGACTTACATCTGATTGGAAAAGACATCATCCGCTTCCATACAATTTATTGGCCTATTTTCCTCATGGCACTGGATCTGCCTCTCCCGAAACAGATCTTCGGCCACCCATGGCTTCTCCAGGGAGATGGTAAAATGAGCAAGTCCAGGGGAAATGTACTGTATGCAGACGAATTGGTGGACTTCTTTGGTGTGGATGCAGTGCGCTATTTTGTACTCCATGAAATGCCCTTTGAGAATGACGGAGTTATCACCTGGGAGTTAATGGTAGAGCGCATGAACGCAGACCTGGCAAATACATTAGGAAATCTGGTAAACCGCACCGTTTCTATGACAAATAAATACTTCGGGGGTGTGGTAACGGACAAAGGTATAACAGAAGAAGTTGATGCAGATATGAAGGCAGTTGTGGAAGGCACACCAAAGGTAGTAGAAGCAAAAATGAATGATTTGCGCGTTGCAGATGCAATTACAGAAATCTTTAACATTTTCAAACGCTGCAATAAATATATTGATGAAACTATGCCCTGGGTTCTGGCAAAGGACGACACAAAAAAAGACAGACTGGAAACCGTACTCTGGAATTTGATTGACGGTATATCTACGGGGGCCAGACTTCTTAGCTCTTTCATGCCTTCCACCAGCGAGAAAATCCTGACCCAGTTAAACGGAGGACATGTCACAGACAAACCTGAAATACTCTTCCAGAGACTGGACATAGACGAAGTCATGAAGAAGGTAGAAAGGCTTCATCCTTCTATAAATAAAGAAGAGGAAAATATAGAGGACGAAAATGTAATTGATATAGAAGAAAAACCGGAAATTACATTTGACCAATTTCAAGCAATGCAGTTTCAGGTAGGTGAGATTATAGCCTGCGAGGAAGTGCCAAAGTCCAGGAAATTACTTTGTTCCCAGGTAAAAATTGGGAGTCGGTTAAAACAAATCGTATCTGGTATTAAAGCTTACTATACGGCAGAAGAAATGGTCGGCAAAAAAGTAATGGTGCTCGTAAACTTAAAGCCTGCAAAACTGGCAGGGGTATTATCAGAAGGAATGATTCTCTGTGCAGAAGATGTAGAAGGAAAGCTGTCGATTGTAACTCCGGAAAAGGACATGCCTGCCGGAGCAGAAATTCGTTAAAGGGGACAGTCCCTTTTGCCGTTCTTTTTCAGAATTGTTTTCAAATTCCAGAAATTTAACGGCGAGTGACTGTCTAAAGGGTTATAATAGACAGATAATTCATAAAAATAAAAACAATAATAAATTTATTTTTAAAAATGGCATAAAATGCATTGACAAATAATATAAGCTGTGGTAGTATGTAACCAATCCAAAAGAGATAATAAAATTAAAAATCTCAAAAAGGATATTATCTAAGAGAACATTAAAATAAGAGATGTTCAATTGGATTAGAAATTATTATAAAGGAGGCAGAGGTCCAATGGACAGTGTAGCATCATTTATAATTCAATATGTTAGTGGTACGGCAGATGAAGGTTCCTGTGAGGAAGAGACCTTTACCGACAAAAGATAAAGGAATCCAGTACATAGAAGAATAAAAAGTTCTAATCGGAGAGTTCAATAAGCTGGATGAACAACAAAGATTTAACATTTGCCAATGTATTGAATATAGATACCACACATAACAAAATTCCTCAAATGTGTAAAGAAACATGAAGAGGATATCATTTCATAAGAAGTTTGTAGTTATAGAATGAATAGCCAAATAGTCTGTTGGAATATTGCAACACAATACTGCAGGAGACAAAAGGTTATAGGATGAATAACTTAGTATCAGATTTTGAACTTATGGATTGATACTGGAGGTGAAAATCACCGGATTTTAGTTATAAAGTGTTTTGGATATTGAAGAACAGGAGGTTTAATAAGCCAGTCTTAATAAGCGGACTGAAGTGTCAATAGTCAAAGCGGTAAAGGTCTTACAGGAACGATAAATCAGATGATTCCTCCGATTTATAAAATATATATTATGAGAAAACTAAATAAAAATTAAAATGCATCTTCAATGTCAATTGGGGATGCATTTTTTTGACATTATGGGGTGCTTATGGTAAACTAGGTTCAGAATTATCTGCACAGGTGCGTATAAACGGGCGTATGCCGGATAAAGAATATAGGTAACTATCCTGAAAACCATTAGGAGTATAAATAATATTAACGAGGTGAGTGCTGTGGATAAGTACGAATATAAGTTAAAGACAGAACAGATGCTTGAACTTATGGAAAGCGGTGCATATAGTAAAGCGGCAGAGATTGCAGATGTCATCGACTGGAAAAGGGTTAGGAATGTCACAATGTTGATGAATGTCAGCGATATATATGAAAAAAGTGGGTATTATCAAAAAAGTTATGAGGTTCTGAATATTGCTTATCATCGTGCGGAGGGAAGTAGAAAGGTGCTTTACCGTCTGTGTATGCTTGCACTTAAGACAGGTAATGTGGATGAGGCTATAGATTATTACGATGATTTTATGCAGATAGCTCCGAAAGATCCGAACCAACACATTTTAAAGTATAAGATACTCAGAGCGCGCAGGGCGCCGATTGAACAGCAGATTGAAGCTCTTGAGGAGTTTAAGAAGGCAGAATATATTGAGGAATGGGCATATGAACTAGCAAAGCTGTACCAGGAAGCAGGGATGACTGTAGAGTGTCTGGAGGAATGTGATGACCTAATCCTTTGGTTCAGCGAGGGTAAATATGTCTATAAAGCAATGGAGTTAAAGATGCAGTATAAGCCGTTGACTCCGTCACAGCAGGAGCGGTATGATCACCGTTATGAGAAGGTTGAAGCAGAAACTGAGCAAATTCCTGACCTAACACAGTATCAGGCAAGTGTGGCGGATATGAATCAAGATGGAATGGGGGACAAAGAGCAAGAGGAAACAATTGAAGGGAATCCTGCGAAAGATGCTGAAGAGGTAATCAAGGAAGACAACGATAAAGAGCAACCTTATGGAGAGATAATCGAAGATTTGGATAAAGAAGATTCCGGCGAAGAGGACATTGATGAATCTGAGTTAGCTGGTGAAGACGAGAGCGTGCAGAAGCTGACTAAAAGAGGAATCGGCAGTACAATGAAGCTGGAGGAAGCCCTGCAGAAGCTTTTGAAGCCTAAGGATGAAGAAAGGTCGGAGGCTAAAGATGCATTGGAAGATGAGGAAAATGTTTCCGGTCTGGAGGATGCAATTGAAGAGATTGAATCGGTAATTGATCTTGAACTTGTAAATGAACTTACAGGGAAAAATGATAAGGATGAGCCGCTTGATGCAGACCTGGAGGAATTGAAGGCAGAACCACTTGCAGAGGATGAAGAAGATAAGAAACCTGAAGCTGCAAAGGTCAAAAGTCCAGAACCGAAGGACATAGAACCAGAGAATACTGAAGCGGAGTCTGAGGAGCCGGAAGACGACGGACAGATTGATGGTCAGATTAGTATTGAAGATATTTTGCTGGATTGGGACAGCGAAGAGGAACCGGCAGAAAAGGCTAGAATGGAAGATGAGGAAAAAGGCGAGGATTCGGATTCGATACTGCCCGAGGATATACAGCGTATGATAGACGAGATTGAGGGTGTGCTTCCCGAAAAATCAAAACCGGTGCAGACAGCAGCACCAGTCAAAGAGGATATTGAAGATGAACCAATAGTGGTTGTCGATGACCTTCCGGAAGAAGTAGAAGAATCTAAAGATGAACTGAGTGAAGATGAATCTGAAGAAATAGACGAATTGGAAGAAGATCCTTATGAAGAATTCGGCGAGGAACCCGAAAAGGGATCTTGCGAGAAAGATTACGATGAATCGGAAGAGGATTCCTACGAGGAAAACTACGATGAACCGGAAGAGGATTCCTACGAAGAAAACTACGATGAACCGGAAGAGGATTTCCACGAGGAAGACTACAATGAACCGGAAGAGGATTCTTATGAGGAGGACTACGGTGAATTGGAAGAGGATTCTTATGAGGAAGATTACGATGAATCGGAAGAAGATTCTTACGAGGAGGATTACGGGGAATTGGAAGAGGATTCTTACGAGGAAGACTACGATGAGCTGGTGGATGATTCCTACGAAGAAGACTATAAGGCTCCGGAAGAGGAATATGATGAGTATGGTGACCGGGTAGCTGCCGGAGACAATTTGGAAAATATTGAGGCCAACTTTGAAGAGGAATTTCGTCCAAATCCAGAGCATGCTAATGAGCCGGATGACAGGGAAATTCCGGATGATAATGGTATAGATATTATGTCTGCAACCACCCCCCTGAGCCGTAAGGAAACAGCTAAACTTATTGCCACAGGAAAGACGGCGCCACTTCCTCTGGACGATATTTCTAATGCACTTTCTATGTCTAACACTGGATTCATCGTACATGGACGTTACGAGCTGGAGACCCAGAGTGGTATTGGAACCAGAGCGGGGCTTACGGATGAGCAGAAAAAGTTGTTTTCATATTTTGTGCCTGTAAGGGGGATGAGTGAACAGCTTGTTGATGTTCTTGAACAGGACCGCAATTGTACAAACCGTCGGGGTACTTCCAATACAGGAAACCTGCTGATTATAGGTAATAAAGGGAATGGAAAGACCGTTTTGGCTGTAGATGTTGTGAAAGCAATTCAGAAACAGAGAAATATCCGCCAGGGCAAAGTGGCAATTATAACAGGAGATTCCCTGAATAAGAAAAAAATCAGTGATATATTTGCAAAGCTTTATGGCGGGGCATTAATTATTGAGAAGGCCGGAAAATTGAATGAGAAAACCGTGGCAAGGCTGAACAAGGCTATGGAACAGGATACCGGGGAAATGTTGATTGTACTTGAGGAACAGAGAAAACCTCTGGACAGACTGCTCTCCTCTAACAGGGAGTTCCGCAAAAAGTTTACAGCCCGCCTGGAGGTGCCTGTTTTTATCAATGATGAGCTTGTAACATTTGGCCAGACATATGCCCAGGAGAATGGTTACCGGATTGATGAGATGGGAATTTTGGCACTCTACAGCAGGATTGACGCTCTGCAGAGGGAAGACCATGCGGTATCGGTTGCGGAGGTAAAAGATGTTATGGACAGTGCTATGGATCACTCTCAGAAAGCATCTGCAAAAAAACTGGTAAAGCGGGTATTTGGAAAAAACACAGATGATTCTGACAAAATTATTTTGACAGAAAAAGATTTCAACGCGTAAGCTAAAACAAAAATTAAAAAGCGGCAGACAGACTCTTCGCGGGCCTGTCTGTATGTTTGTAATGGAAAACTTTCATTTCATATTGCAAAAATACTCTTCGAGGGATTTCTCTTTCCTTTTCCGGTTATTTCAAGTATAATTATAGGTATAAAATACGAACTGTGAGGTGGGCTTATGGGGAAGAGTAAAACCGTACGGAAGAAGACAAAGCCTTATGAAATCGGGGAACTGGATCAATATTTGTTCGGGCAGGGTACTCATTACGAGATTTACAAAAAGCTTGGGGCCCACAGAGTAACAGTAGGAGGAAAAGAAGGAATATATTTTGCGGTCTGGGCTCCGAATGCAAGACGGGTGGCCGTTGTCGGCGATTTCAACGGCTGGAATTTTGAAAAAAACTATATGGAGCGCCAGGGAGAGATTGGCATTTACACCTGCTTTATCCCGGGAGTAAAATCAGGCGACTTATACAAGTTTTGTATAGAGACAGCCCAAGGAAAGCGCATATTTAAGGCAGACCCATTTGCCAATTATGCAGAACTGCGTCCGGGAACGGCATCCCGGGTTACGGATATTTCACATTTAGTCTGGACAGATGAAGCGTGGATGAAAGGCAGAAGAGAGTGGGATAATAAGAAAAGTCCACTTTCTGTGTATGAAGTTCATATGGGGTCATGGATGAGGCATCCGGACGGGGAGAATGAAGGCTTTTATACATACAGGCAATTCGCCAGAGAGATTGTAAAGTATGTCAAAGATATGGGGTATACACATGTGGAGCTGATGGGAATTGCGGAGCATCCTTTTGATGGCTCATGGGGGTATCAGGTGACGGGATATTATGCTCCCACATCCAGGTATGGGACGCCGGAGGATTTTGCCTACATGATTAATTATCTCCACAGGAACAGGGTTGGAGTCATACTTGACTGGGTGCCGGCACATTTTCCCCGGGATGCACATGGACTTTCTCTTTTTGACGGGACCCCGGTATTTGAGTACGCGGATCCAAGAAAAGGGGAGCACCCGGAATGGGGGACGAAAGTTTTTGACTACGGGAAACCGGAGGTACAGAATTTCCTAATAGCAAACGCACTGTTCTGGATTGAACATTATCATGCAGACGGGCTGCGCGTGGATGCTGTGGCCTCTATGCTCTACCTGGATTATGGTAAAGAAGAAGGACAGTGGATACCGAATAAATTGGGAGGAAATCAGAATCTGGAAGCGGTTGCATTTTTTAAGCATCTGAATTCTGTGGTTTTGGGCAGAAATCCCGGGACTATGATGATTGCAGAGGAATCTACCGCATGGCCAAAGGTTACAGGAGCGCCGGAGGATGGAGGCCTGGGATTCAGTCTGAAATGGAATATGGGCTGGATGCATGATTTTACGGAATATATGAAGCTGGATCCCCTGTTTCGGAAAAATGCACATTATCAGATGTCATTTTCTATAGAATATGCATATAGCGAGGATTACATACTCGTATTGTCCCATGATGAAGTGGTACACTTGAAACGCTCTATGATTAATAAAATGCCGGGGAAGGGATTTGACAAGTTTGCGAATTTAAAGGTAGCCTATGCATTTATGATGGGGCATCCGGGGAAAAAACTGCTATTTATGGGGCAGGAGTTTGCGCAGCTTCGCGAATGGAGCGAGGAACGGGAGCTAGACTGGTTTTTGCTGGCGGAGGAGCCTCATCAGCAGATACAAAAATTTTATAAGGACTTACTCCATTTATATAAGAGAAACAAGGCTTTGTATGAGTTGGACGATGAGCCGGCAGGATTTGAGTGGATTAATAAGGATGATACATTCAGAAGCATTTTCAGTTTTGTAAGACACTCTAAGGAAGGAAAGAAAAATCTTTTATTTGTATGCAATTTCACACCTGTTGAGCGTTCCGATTACAGGGTGGGGGTGCCAAGAAGAAAGCAGTATAAGCTGGTGCTCAACAGCGATGAAAAGGAATATGGCGGAGCGGGTGAAGAAAGGCCAGTTGTTTATAAGGCTGAAAAAAAGGAATGTGACGGCAGAGTTTACTCTTTTGCTTATCCGTTGCCGGGATATGGAGCTGCGATATTTGAATTTTAACAGCTTTAGGACAGACAGACCAGCCTGTGGGGAAATGGTTTAAAAGATGAGATATTTTAAAAAGAGGAAGGATTTGCAACATGCAGGAATCTTTCCTCTTTTTTGTCAGGCACCTTTTTTCTCTTTCATGCGTTTAATGACCTTTAAACGTGTGAACTCTTCCCGTTCTTTTTCTTCCAATGCATTTGTAATATCATATACAAGTTGGGAATATTTTGGAATTGTAATATTTTGCAGAGCATTTGCACGCTTCTGGGTTTTCTTTATATTGGCGGCAAGGCGATAGGCAGCATTTTCCACCATGGCAAGCTTGACAGTTAGGTCCTTCACCTTGCGGAATGCCTGTACAGCGATGTCTATGGATTCCTTTGTTGTGTGAAATGAGTAGGTGGGAACGTTGTTTCTGGGGGTATATTTCACATGAGGAATCTCAGTACCCATGATGCTGCGGGTTTGTATTGTGATGGAGTTTTCAATGGGTATGGTGTAAGCAAGCTGCGAAACCATATTGATACCATGCTCAATATTAGCACGCTGCAGGCAGCGGTAGGCGTAGGTAAATGTACTGTCTATTTCATCTTGAATATCACGGGCTTCATTAATTAAATCCATCAGCTCACGAATCAGGATATTTCGCTTTCTGTCCATTAGATCGTAGCCCTGCCGGGCAAGGGCCAGAGAATTCCTTGCAAGCATGAGGTTGCCCTTGGTTGGAAAAGTACGTGGATCCATATGTGTCCTCCTTTCTCAGTACCGAAGGGCCAGATCGATTACGCGCCGGATAGAAATACCCACGGTTAATTCGTGAACATTTCAGCCCTTCTAATTAATTTAAGAATATTCTGAAAACGGACCGCAAAAGGGACTGACCCCTTTTAGTAATATTTGTCGAGTATTTTTGTGTCTACCCGATCCAGTTCTTCTTTTGGCAGCAGTCTTAACAGTTCCCATCCCAGGTTTAATGTTTCTTCTATGCTGCGGTTTTCCTGCTGTCCCTGCCCGATGTATTTTTCTTCAAATGTCTTTCCGAATTCCAGGTATTTTTTATCGATGGGTGAGAGTTCATCTTCCCCAATGACGGATGCCAGATTTCTGGCATCTCCTACCTTTGCGTAGGCGGAGAAGAGCTGGTTTGCCAGATCTTGATGGTCTTCCCGGGTGTAGCCTTCTCCGATGCCGTCTTTCATGAGGCGGGAGAGGGAGGGCAGGATGTTGATCGGCGGGTAGATGGACTGTCCGTGAAGCTCCCGCTCCAGCACAATCTGGCCTTCGGTGATGTAACCGGTCAAATCGGGGATTGGATGGGTAATATCATCGTTTGGCATGGTCAGTATGGGGAGCTGGGTTACAGAGCCTTTTGCTCCCTCTATAATGCCGGCACGTTCGTATATGGAAGCAAGTTCGCTGTAGAGATATCCAGGGAACCCTTTCCGGCTGGGGATTTCTCCTTTGGAGGAGGAGACTTCACGCAGGGCTTCGGCAAAGGAGGTCATGTCGGTGAGGATGACCAGAATATGCATGTTCTGGTCAAAAGCCAGGTATTCTGCAACGGTAAGTGCCACTTTTGGTGTTATGAGACGCTCTACCACAGGGTCGTTTGCCAGATTCAGGAACATGGCAACATGGTCGGCAACTCCGTTTTCTTCAAAAGTGCGGCGGAAAAAGTCTGCCACATCATGCTTGACACCCATGGCGGCAAATACGATGGCAAACTCTTCCCCGGAATCCTCGCCGAGAGAAGCCTGCTTTACAATTTGAGCAGCGAGCTGGTCGTGAGGAAGTCCGTTTCCGGAAAAAATCGGAAGCTTTTGTCCCCTGATTAGGGTTGTCAGGCCGTCAATGGCAGAAATGCCGGTGTTGATATAGTTTCTGGGATATTCCCGCTTAACAGGATTCAAAGGCAGGCCGTTTACATCCCTTTTTAAAGTAGAAGTAATCTGTCCCAGGTCATCGATGGGGCGCCCGATGCCATCGAAGGTACGTCCAAGCATTTCCGGTGAAAGGGCAATTTCCATAGGATGCCCGGTGAGGCGGGTGTGGGTGTTTTTTAAGGACATGCTTTCGGTTCCTTCAAATACCTGTATCACTGCCTTGTCCTCATATACTTCGACAATGCGTCCGATTTTATGCTCTGTATCATTCACGACGAATTCTACAAGTTCATCGTAAAAGGCGTCCTGTACACCCTCCAGCGCTACCAGAGGGCCGTTAATACTGCTGAGTCCTAAATATTCTATTGCCATGAGCTCTCTCCCTCCTTAAGCATTTTTTTCCAGCACACGCTGATAAAAGGCATCAATATCGCGTTGATATTGAGCAAACATTTCCGGTTTGTCATTTGGCACATCATATTTGATGGCGATAACTCTGTCAAAAATATCCTCTGATTTTAATACGGACATGGGATGCCCCATCGTTACCAGTGAACGGGATTGTTTGTAAAGATATAAAATTGTGTCCATCATGAGAAATTGCTTTTCCATGGAAACACAAGTGTCATCTTTGTGAAAAGCATTCTGCTGTAAAAACCCAAGACGGATGACACGGGAAATTTCAAGTATTAGTTTCTGGTCATCAGGCAGCACATCGCTTCCGATGAGTTTCACAATCTCCAAAAGACTGCTCTCCTGATTCAAAAGCGCTATCAGGCGGTTGCGGTAGTCTACAAATTTGGGAGAAACGTTATCGTGGTACCAGGAGGCCAGATCTCCCAGATACTCACTGTAGCTTGTCAGCCAGTGGATGGCCGGAAAATGTCTCGCATATGCCAGACTCTTGTCCAATCCCCAGAAGCAGCGCACAAAACGCTTTGTATTTTGAGTCACAGGTTCGGAAAAGTCGCCCCCCTGAGGGGAAACTGCACCGATGATTGTGACAGAGCCGTCTGTGTCATTTAGATTGTGCATCATGCCGGCTCTTTCATAAAATGCGGAAAGCCGTGAAGCAAGATATGCAGGAAACCCTTCTTCTGCAGGCATCTCTTCCAAGCGCCCGGACAACTCCCGCAGTGCCTCTGCCCAGCGGGAGGTGGAATCCGCCATAATCGCTACATCATATCCCATATCCCGGTAGTACTCAGCCAACGTCAGGCCCGTATAGATGCTGGCCTCACGGGCCGCTACAGGCATATTGGAGGTATTGGCAATAAGAATTGTCCTGTCCATCAGCGGGTTGCCTGTTCTGGGATCGACCAGTTTTCCGAACTCTTCCAGAACCTGAGTCATCTCATTTCCACGTTCTCCGCAGCCAATATAAACAATAATATCCGCGTCGGACCACTTTGCTATCTGGTGCTGGGTCATAGTTTTCCCGGTGCCGAATCCGCCGGGAATTGCAGCTGTACCTCCTTTTGCAATAGGAAACATGGTATCAATGATGCGCTGTCCCGTAATAAGTGGCTTGGATGCAGAAAACCGGTTCTGAACTGGCCGCGCCATACGGATGGGCCACTGCTGAGTCATGGTCAGTTCTCTTTTTGCTCCATTATTAAGTTCCAGTGTAATCAGTGTATCCTGAATTGTGTAGTCTCCATCCGGTGCAGTATCCACAACAGTGCCCTGCAGATTGGGAGGCACCATACACTTATGCACAATGGCGTGAGTTTCAGGAACCTCTGCAATAATATCTCCGGGGTGAAGATATGCTCCTTTTGTTACAGTGATATGAGTTTTCCACTTTTTTTTCTTGTCCAAGGCATCTACACTGACACCGCGGGTAATAAATGGGCCGCCTGTTTCAGAAATTTTTTCCAGGGGCCGCTCGATGCCATCAAAAATATTATTCAAAATCCCGGGGGCAAGAGTCACAGAGACCGGATTGCCTGATGCAATTACCTCTTCACCAGGGTGAAGCCCTGTTGTCTCTTCATAAACCTGTACCGTAGTCAAATCCTTATCCAGGGCAATGACTTCCCCCACAAGCTTTTCATTCCCCACAAATACCATTTCTGACATCTGAAAGCCAGTGTTGCCTTTCAGATAGATGATGGGACCATTAACTCCATATATTGTTCCAGTATTAAGCAATACTGCCACCTCCTGAGAAAAAGAATTTGTCGTATTCATTCCGAAGAGCCGTTTTAAATGAGTCGTCTATTAAAACATTGCGGCTTCGGATGACTGCGCGGATGCCGCCCGTAAAATCTTCTTTGCTGACTGTGAGCTCTGCACCGGCAGCAGCCTCTAAAGCAGGGAGAAGTTCTTCATCGGAGGGATTGATATAGATGACTACGATGTCGTCCCCCGCAAAGGCTACTGCTTTGCGGATACATTTTATAAGGTAATCCTTATAGTCATCTGTCTTCATGAAATCCTGTACCAAAATGGCAGCTTCTTCAAAAATCTTGTCCTTTAGCTCTTGCTGAACCTTTCCCTGCATCCTTTTCAACTCAAGCTGGGAACGGGCCATGGTCTGATTTAACTGAAGCTTGGCGCTGATAGTTTCAGCCTTAATCCGGGTTTCGGATTGGCGGAGCGCTTCTTCTTTATGGTCTTCCAATACTTTTTGCAATGCTTCCCGGTATTTATCGATAATGGCATTTCCCTCTGCCCTTGCCTCTTTCATAGAGGTAGTCCGCAGGCGCGAAATTTTTTCTTCCAGATCCAAGATGGGCACCTCCTTTTTATGTTTTGCTTTACAGCTTCAACCCTATGGCTTCTGTAATATAAGATGTGATAAAGTCCTTTTTACGCCCGGTTCCATGCCTGTCAGGAATTTCAATAAGAAGAGGCATCTTCCTCTCCAGCCGGAATTCATTGATAATATCAGGAAATTCCACTCCGAATTTTTCTGTGAGGAGAACAATGCCTATGCTCTTATCCTGCAGGACTTTCTGGAGAGTGTCGTAAAGCTCTTCACGCTCGTGCACAACAATCCCGTCTACTCCTGCAAGACGCATTCCTGTATAGGTATCGACATTATCACTGATCAGATACATTTTCATATTACAGTTTACCCAGGATCATGAAGGAGATGATCAGCCCATAGAGGCAGACACCTTCTGCAAGACCTACAAAAATCAGTGACTTACCGAGTACGCTGGAGTCTTCACTGATGGCTCCTAAAGCTGCACTGGCTGCACTTGCCACGGCAATACCTCCGCCGATACAGGATAAACCGGTAACCAGAGCGGCTGCGAGATAGCCAAGTCCTGTTGCTGCAGACGCGGCAGCAGAGGTGTCAGCTGCCTGCACGTCGCCGCCCAGCATCATAATGGAGGCGGCAGCGAATGCGCCAAAAAAGAAAAATGCGTTTACACCGATGGTTTTCTTATAGCGTTTTTTGTTCTTCTCTCCAATTAGGTAGTAGCCAAATGGAATGATAATACTCAGAATTAAAGCTGCAATAAAAATGATTTTTGTTGCTAAAGTCATAATGAAGGTCCTCCCTACTTTTTCTTTGTTTTTTTCGTTTTTTTAGTATATGGTTCAAAGGCTCTGCCGCCTCCTTTGTAAAAACGGCTGAACATTTCATAATATTCCAGACGAAGTACCTGAATTCCTACAATCAAACCTTCAAAGCCGCATACAAAAAGATTCCCCAATATAACGACCGCCCAATTGGGAGAACCGCTTTCCGCGCCTGCCAGAATAAGCACAACTTCCATAATGGCAGCATGGCTGACTGCGAAGGCACCAATACGGACAAAAGAAAGGGTGTTGGAAAAGTAACTCAACAATGTTTCAAATAGTTCAAAAAATCCCTGTACAAGAAACATGCCGGCACCTTCGTCCATTTTTTTTGCCCGTTTTTGTACTGCTCTTGTAAGCGGCTCCTTAAAGAGGATGAGCAGAAGCGGTATCCCAAACATGATGCTCATAACAATCCCTCCGGGAGTTTTATGGCCGGTCATGAACAATACAATAGTAACCACAATGGAAAGATAAAATACAAACCCGGCAAGTCCGTTGGAGTCAAACCAGATATTTTCTGTATCTTTACTCCGGGCGGCATTGACAATATGCAGAAGCATTGCCACCAGTATGATTCCCATACCAAAAGCCACAGATACAATAAAAACCGTATTCAGCTTTCCGATAAAGGGCAGTGTGGTCATATGGTCGATTGGTCTCAGCCAGAGAGGACTGATAACATCTTCAAATCCAAATATACTGCCGAACATAAATCCAAAGATTGTGGAAAAGATGCCGGCTGTCGCAATAATTCCTGCCAGGGGAGCCTTTTTAAAATGATAAATGAGGCCGCCGCCGATCAGAAGCAGAAGACCCTGTCCCACATCCCCAAACATGACACCAAATATGAAGGAATAGGTCAGCCCTACAAATATTGTGGGGTCTATTTCGTCATGAGAAGGAAGGCCATACATTCGGACAAACATTTCAAAAGGCTTAAAAATCTTAGGATTTTCAAGCTTTGTTGGGGGCTCTCCAAAATAAGTGTCACGGTCGTCTTCCACAACAACAAAGATTTTATCGTCATTTTTTACTTCCTGCAGAAACATCTCCACATCATCTTCAGCCATCCATCCACATAAAATGTAATAATCTTCTTTTTTATTTTCCATGCGGGCTGCCATTTTGCGGACGTCGAAGTTATTGGCAAGTTCCTCCAGACGGTTTTTGGCTGCAATGAGCCGGGGAGCCTGTGAAAGAAACATTTCACCTATAGCTTTCTCCAGTTCGTCCATCTTCTGATTTGTATTGTAAATTTCACGGATCAGTTTTTGATATTCATCTACGGGAGTATCACGAAATTCATCGGGCAATTCTATTTTTTCAAAATGGAGGGAACGAAATACCGCATCTATTTTCTGTGTATCTCCCGGAGATAAAAAGTAAGCTCCGTATACATAGCTTTCGTCTCTCTCTCCCTCTACAAATATGGCACTGAGATTATCCATTAGATATTTATTCATCTTGTCAAAATATTCTATGGGAATGCGTCCGAACCGATATGCAATATACTTAAAGTTCAGGATCTTTCCCAGTTCACAGTCCATTGACTTGAAGGGTGCGATAATCTGCTGTTTTTTCTTCAGCTCATCCATTCTTTTCTTCAGTTCATTTCTCTTTTCCTGAAAACCTGTATAGCTTTGATTCGCATTTCGGATGACCTCAAACATATCATTGAGGGTAAGCGAATCATCCGGTGTAATATTTTCAGAATCGGGCAAGTAATCTACAAATTGCACAGCCTTGTTCAGCGCATCCCGGTACGGATTCATTTCCATAAAAGGCCTGAGATCATCAACGGTTTTCAATTCGGAGAGGGCTGACTCCAATTGAATCTCATATCTTGACAGGTAGAGATCTGTCACCCGGTCAATATCGTTCCGCGGGCCGGAGATGTTAACAAATTTCATTTTAACAATCATTGAGTTATACCTCCAACATATGCCAGTGTTTCGCCAGGCGTAAGATTGTAGCGGATACACTCCATGGCGGTCGTTAGTTTTCTGAGCTCTCCTTCTTTAAGGAACAAATAGGTATTAATTGTAGCAATGGAATAAGGATTGCTCCTTTTGTCTGCAGTATAAAGGTGATACAGGCAGTTTGTGTACATCTGTTCAATCGTCAGATGTTGCTCAAAATCATAGTGATGCGAGTAAGATGTCTTTGCCATGGCTGCAAAAAAATCCTCCATGTTAGCTGACTCCACAAGCTCCTTTATTAAATCTATAGAAATTTTATAGTGTATAGGAATCAGAAGAGAATAAATGTGGACAGGGGGCATTTCGTAATATTTTTTTGCCCGGTATATCCACTGCAGGTTCAGTAAATCTATCTGTGAACCACAATCATGGGTAAAGATTTCCAACTCCTTCTTCTTCAGCACTTTTTTTCGTTCTTTCCATATAGTAGAAAAGTAATATAAATCCAGGGTCAGGTCGTAATCAAATAAAGTGACTGACTGTCTGTCCTGAAGTCTCTTTAATGGCAGATAATATTCCGTATCTTTCAGATTTTCAACAAGTTCGTCCGTTGTCCTTGATTCAATCAGCCTCTCAATAGAAATGCTGGAATACTTGTCAAAAAACGGCCTCTTGTAATCAATGTCAAAAGGTTGGGAATAATGATTGATTACAATACGAAAGCAATAGTTAATTAAATCAATTTCATAGCGTTTCATGTAAAGCTTTAAAAACCTGCGCTGATCCAGACTGCAAAAGGCAAAAATTTTCTGGTAATCCTGATACAAAGATAGTGTTAAAACCTTTTCAATGTCACCTCGGTGAAGTCTAGCTTCATCGATTGCTTCCAGAGCATCGGCGTAGGAGGAATTTTCTTTGAGATAAGAAAAAACTTCCGGTACACTGTGAAGACCGGCAATCTCCTCAAACTGCTCCGGCTTTAAAAGCCTGGCCTCCATGGCACGGATTTTCGTCACAATCCCGCTGTAAACAAGTAGATTTCCCATAGACTACACCTCTGTTATCTTTTTTAAAATGGCCTGAGCGTAATGCGTGTGATTTTCATTATACTCATGATACAAAGCTGTGATAAAATCATTGTTTGCTCCGGTCTGCCCCACGAGGTGGCTTGTCTTGCTGCGCTCCAGCTCCTTTCGGATCTCTGTGATTTTAGCCTGTGTCTTTGCCTCTAGTTCTTTGTCAAATTTGCGGCGTGCCTCCTGGTACTCTTCATCCAGGGCTGCTTTCTGCGATTCTGCATGATCTACGATGGCAGCGGCAGAAGATTCTATCTCCGATAATCTCTTTACAATAGAGTCCATACATTCCCCTCCTGAACAATTACAATTGTTGATACTAATTGTTTTTATAATACACCTTTTAAAGAAAAAAGCAAGGAGAGTACAGAAAGAGGATTGATTTTTAAGCTATCTACAGTATACTATAAATAATAAGGAGGGCAGAAATATTTACAAGCTGACCGTGCAAGCTTGCCCTCTTGGATGTTCATATAAATAAAAGAGTTGTCTGGGGAGAGAAACATCGATAAGGAGGCAGAATATGAGATTAAGAAATATTCCACGTGCGGAGGGCACGATTCAGGCCCATCTTGCGGTGATTAAAAGGCCGGAGGCCCAAAAAGGATGCTGGAGGCAGGTGTTTGGGAATACAAATCCCATACATATTGAGATTGGCATGGGAAAAGGGGGATTCCTGTTAAATATGGCCCTTACGCATCCCGGTATTAACTATGTGGGAATAGAAAGGTATTCCAGCGTTTTATTGCGGGCTGTGGAAAAGCTTGATATGGAGGATTACAGAGGCTTACAGAATATACGTTTTGTCTGTATGGATGCCCGGAATGTGGGAGAAGTTTTTTCTTATAATGAAGCGGAAAAAATATACTTGAATTTTTCTGATCCCTGGCCCAAGGCCCGGCATGCAAAGAGAAGGCTGACCTCTAAGGAGTTCCTGGCACGTTACGAGAAGATTTTGGTGCCCGGCGGGCAGCTGGAATTCAAGACCGACAATACAGAGCTATTTAACTTTTCACTGGAACAGGTGAGGGAGGCAGGCTGGACCCTCGACAGATACACATATGATCTGTACCACCATGAGATCCTTAATAAAGGCAACATAACGACAGAATATGAAGAAAAATTCTCGGCAAAGGGAAATCCGATTAATAAAATGATTGCAGTCAGAAAGTAGAGGAACATTAGTAGTTCAATATAAATATCTTATTGAACATTGACAGTTCAATATAAATATCTTATTG
>ENA-UOOI01000665-UOOI01000665.1-fermentation-metagenome-genome-assembly--contig:-NODE-665-length-42246-cov-69.241734_pt1 | contig 42246 bp, 42 predicted proteins | sample MGYA00245779_ERZ724027 | MGnify/ENA primary metagenome ERZ724027 (study PRJEB28704, sample SAMN03018318) | fermentation metagenome | biome: anthropogenic terrestrial biome; feature: soil; material...
CGCGCGGGCTGATGATGTTCGCCTATCTGTTCACGGTGGGGATTCTGATGCTGCCGGGGCTTATTGCGGCGCTGACTGCCGTTAACGGGATGCAGTGGCCGCTGTCCGCCGCCGGAATCCCGATGACCGTCCTGAACCTTCTTGTTTCCGCCGGGCTGATCTATGCCTGCCGCAATCTGCTGGAGGTGGTGGAATTTCACTCGTGAAGTTCTTGAAACAGGGGAAGGCTCCTGTGGGGCTCCTCCTGTTTCTTTTTGTTTAAAAAAAGTTTAAAAAAAGTAAATAAAGTACTTGCATTTTGTCGGACGATGTGATATTCTATAAAAGTCGTCAAAAACGACGCAGTTGGTGTTGATTACGGCGAGGGTCCACCCGTTCCCATTCCGAACACGGAAGTTAAGCTCACTGGTGCCGACGATACTTGGCTGGCGACGGCCCGGGACAATAGGTAGATGCCAACATCTTAAAAGCAGTTACCCAATAGGGTGGCTGTTTTTTTTACCCATGAGTTTTATCGATTTAAAGCATAAAGTTAAGAAAGCACTTGCAGAGCCGCCGTTTTTCCGTTACAATAGAGAAAGCAGCCGTTACATACGGGCCTTTTTCGGGCCCGGAACCGTTGGGAGAGATGCACATGACGAATCACCGTAAGCCTTCCTGGAAAAACGAAAACAATTACTACCTGTACCGATACTGCTGATCCGTTTCGGGCTGTTCCATTCGGCTGCACGGCTGAATGTCCTTCGCCGCCGCAGGCGAGAGAAGATGCGGCCGCTGCGCCATACAATGGAATATGGCAGGGATGCGCGGATTTCCGCGCGGTTTGTTTTCAGAAAAGAAAGGCAAGGGAAATCAGAATGATTGTTGTTATGAAAAACGACTGCACACAGCAGGATATCGACCATGTCATTCAGGTGCTGAAAGACCACGGGCTGGGCGCGAATTTTTCCAAAGGCGCTCAGGTGACGGTGATCGGCGTTTTGGGGGATAAGAAAAAGCTGGGGACGCTTGATCTGGAAATGATGGACGGCGTGGAAAAATGCGTGCCGATCATGCATTCCTACAAGCTGGCCAGCCATGAAATGGTTCCGGATGGCCGCAAGGCAAGGGTTGGCGATCAGGTAATCGGCGGAGACCGGCTGGCGCTGATCGCCGGCCCGTGCGCCGTAGAGAGCGAGGACCAGGTCATGCAGACGGCGCTGGGCGTCAAAGCAGCGGGCGCGGCCTTTCTGCGCGGCGGCGCGTATAAGCCGAGGACCTCTCCGTACGCGTTTCAGGGGCTGGAGGATGAAGGGTTCCGAATTCTCCGCCGGGTTGCAGATGCGACGGGCCTGAAGGTGGTCAGCGAGGTCATCAGTGAAAATCAGCTCGACACGGCCGCGAAATACTGCGATATGTTCCAGATCGGCGCGCGCAACATGCAGAATTTCCGGCTGCTGAAGGCGGTGGGCCGTTCCGGGGTTCCGGCGCTGCTGAAGCGGGGGATCGCCTCCACGATCGAGGAGTGGCTGGATGCCGCCGAGTACATCATGAGCGAGGGAAACTGCAACGTGGTGCTGTGCGAGCGAGGCATCCGCACCTTTGAGACCGCGACGCGCAACACGCTGGATGTTTCCGCCGTGCCCGTCGTAAAGGAAAGAAGCTGCCTGCCCATCATCGTGGATCCATCCCACGCGGCGGGAAAGCGGCGCTATGTCGCTCCCCTGGCGCTTGCGGGGATCGCCGCCGGCGCGGATGGCCTGATGATCGAGGTGCATCCCAACCCAAAAGCCGCGCTGAGCGACGCGGCCCAGCAGCTGACCATTCCGGATTTTCAGGGGCTGGTTTCGCAGATCGGCATGGTGGCCCAGGCGGTGGGCAGGACCCTGTAACAGAGAAAAATAAAAAATACCCGGGCGTTCTCTCCTGTAAAGGGAGAATGCCCGGGTATTTTTCGCTCGGATGGGCCTGTGCTTTCCGCGGTCAGCCGTTTTTCGGGAGCAGCTTCGCATGCGTCAGTGCGCGGTTCAGGGCGAGCGCGGCCGCGGCGGAGAAGACGACCTTCAGCAGATCCGGAATCACAAAGGGAATCACCGTGAATGTGACGGATTTTGCCCACGTCACATGGCCGGCCACCATAAACCAGAGGGAGCCGAACAGGTAGCACAGCGCCAGCGCGCAGAGCATGGTGAGGAAGTACGGGACATACCCGTGCGAATGGGTCTTTTCCAGCAGAAAGGCGATCAGAAAAGCCATCAGGGGATAGGCGATCAGATAGCCGCCGGTCGGCCCCGCAAGCACGGCCACCCCGGAACGGAACTGGCTGAAAACCGGAAGCCCGACCATGCCGGCCAGCAGGTAAACCACCTGGGAATAAAGAGCGTAATGCTTGGGCAGCAGCGCGCCGCTCAGATAGATCGGAATCAGCGCGAGCGTAAACGGAATCGGTGTGAAAGGAACCACGACCACAAGCGGCCCCAGCACCATGGTGAGCGCGGCGAACATCGCCGTCAGAGCAATTTGTTTTGTCTTCATAATAACCCTCCTTATTGCTTCCTATTATAGAAAGAAAGCGGAAAATTGTCAACCATAATCAAAATAAAAAGGTTGACAATAAATTGATTACAAAATCTTAATTGGAAAAATTTTCAGCGCTGGTGTAAAATGGTAAAATAAAAGGTTTATATTTATTTTGGGAAGGATGATGAGATGAGAAGGGCTGTGGCTTCTCTTTTTTGCGCCGTGTCGCTGCTGTTTGCGGTAGGGTGCAGCGCTTCGCCGCCCGAAACGCAGCACCCGGCTGCCCTGAAAGCGGAAAAGTCTTCCATGCTGCAGGATTCCGGCAAAGGGAGGGAGCTTTCGCAGGACGAAGTAAAGGCTATCATCGACGATCTTCTTCCCCGGGGCGAAAAAGCGGTGGAGCTGATTTATGGGATGGCGGTGCAGGCGAAGATTCCCCAAAGCGCCCCCGAAACCGACGGAGCGGATTTTTTTCCGGTCACCGGCCCGAGCCGGTCGCTTTCCGAAATCAAAAAAGAGGTGGAGGCGGTTTTCACCCCGCAGGTCGCCGGGGAGTATTACCGGGAATGCCTTTCCGGCGATGACCCTGTGTTCCGCGAAACGGACGGGGTGCTGCAATATAACCGCAACCACCGCAAATACGCCGCGCTGCCCGAATGGCAGGCGGATACGGCGATCCTGATGCGGCAGACGGTGGATGAGATCACGGTGGAAATGGATGTGGTGAGCCAGGGTTCCGAGCCGGTCCGGCAGAACCTGAAGCTGAAAAAGACAGGGGACCGGTGGTATCTGGATTCCGAACTGATCCTGTCATGAGGGAGAAATCAAAAGGCGGCTTCGGCCGCCTTTTGATTTGCCTCGTGAAAATTTGAAATGACAGGGGAGTAATGGAAAGGAAATACCCCAAAACAGGAGAAAATACAAGAGAAGATTAAATAAATTTAAAAAACAGGAAATTTTCATTGACAGATCCGGCATACTTGTGGTAGTATCATAACTGTGAGTTTTACTGCTTAGGTCTTGTTTGAACCGTCGGGGAACAATCGTCTCTTTCGCTGAGACGCAGCATCCGTTTCTGCTCCTTCCCACCCCTGTCGGAGAAGAACAGAAACGGGTTCACCCAGCCAAGGCCCGGTCAAAAAGCAGGTTTTGAATAAAAAACAGACTGATTTGGAGCAAACCAAATTTTTTAGGAGGAAACGCCATGTCTACTTATATGCCCAAAGCCGGCCAGATCGACCGGAAGTGGTATGTAATCGACGCCGCCGGCAAACCGCTCGGCCGCGTTGCAGCACAGGCCGCGATTTTACTGCGCGGCAAGCACAAACCGATTTTCGCCCCCCATGTCGACTGCGGCGACCATGTCATCGTCATCAACTGCGCAAAGGCCATCCTGACCGGCGGAAAGCTTCACAAGAAGTATTATTACCGCCATACCGGATACATCGGCCACCTGAAGGCAGTCCGCTATGACACGCTGATGAAAGAGGACCCGGAAAAGGCCATGCGGCTCGCCGTAAAGGGCATGATCCCGGACAGCACCATCGGCCGCCAGGCACTGACCAGACTGCGCCTGTTCGCCGGCGCGGATCATAAGCACGCCGCACAGCAGCCCGCCGAATGGGCCGTTTGAGGGAGGAGGAATCGACTATGTACGAGAAAGCACCTTATTTTTACGGAACAGGCAGAAGGAAAAGCTCTGTCGCCCGCGTCAGGATCTATCAGGGAACCGGCAAGGTAACGGTTAACGACAGGGATATCGACGAGTATTTCGGCCTTGATACGCTGAAGCTGATTGTCCGCCAGCCGCTGATTCTGACGGAGAACAATGAAAAATTCGACGTCGTCTGCCGCGTTGCGGGCGGCGGGGTCACCGGCCAGGCCGGCGCGATCCGCCACGGCATCGCCCGGGCGCTTCTTCAGTATGACAGTGAGGGCCTTCGCCCCACGCTGAAAAAAGCGGGCCTTCTCACCCGCGACCCGAGGATGAAGGAGCGCAAGAAGTACGGCTTGAAAGCCGCACGCCGCGCGCCCCAGTTCTCGAAGAGATAATTTCTGCACGGCTTCAAAAGGGTCGCCGCAAAACGGAAGTTTTGCGGCGACCCTTTTCTCGCTTTAAAGAAGCGGTCAGCGGCAGAAGAAAAGGTGGAGGAAGGGATGAAATTTGTCGCCAATTTTCGCCGATTATGTATTTAAACCAATAATATTCATTGACAAATAATGTAAAGAGGCTTATACTAGGCCTTGTTTGAAAAATCAAGAGACTTGTCTATTTCGGCTAAAATTGTGCCGCCCAGCGTCAAAAATGCTCGGAATCCGGAAAGGATCTTTTTTCCTTGTTCGGCGCAATTTTATCTCGAAAATCCGTCAATTTTTAATTTACAAACAAGGCCTAAATAAAAAAAGAAAAGGAATTCTTTCTTGATATGTACAGCAGTAGTGACCTTGATCTCAGGGCGCCCAAAGACATCCTTAATGAAGGCTAAGGATGTCTTCTTCTTTCCGATTCTTAATGCCAATGACTGGAGGATCCGGTATGTCAACCACGGCACTGAAGCTGATCGCGCTCGTTCTCATGGTGATCGACCATACGGGCGAATTCATCCCCAATATGCCTGTCGCGCTCCGTTGGATCGGGAGGCTTTCCGCCCCGATTTTTGTTTTTTGCACCGTGGAGGGTTTTTCCCATACCCGCAGTAAAAAGCGGTACATGCTCAGGCTCTATACCGCGGGTGTCCTGATGGGCCTGCTCGATCGATTGGTCCCTTACATCGGACATGCCATCCCCAATTTTTCACCTGAAAAGACGTGGATACAAAACAACATATTCCGCACGCTGTTCAGCATCCTTGTCATTTGTTTTTTGATCGACTTGTTTCAAAAGAAAGATAAAAATTTCAAAAAATATCTCCTCATTTACGGTGTATGGCAGGCCGGGAGCTATTGCATCCTGGATCTGATTCCCAAGCTGATCACGCCCAGCGCGTTATCTGAAACGATATTAAGCTTCCTTCCAAATTTACTCGGCTCGATCTATTATTTGGAGGGCGGCTGGCTTTTCCTGTTATTGGGCGCGTTGCTTTATTTGGTGAAAGACCATAAGAAGACGTTGGCCGTCGGGTATTTTTCCTTCTGCTTCGTATATTTCCTGCTGACCGTAACGCAGTTTATCCCGCGGGTTTTGATCAAGCTTCAGTATTTTGCGTATCGGCTGGATTTGAGAGGATTGGCCGGTCTGTCAAGCATGCTCTCCGGTTTTGAAGGTGTTCTTTTTGATTTTTGCATGAGCCATTCCGGGCTTGAGCCTGGATATTCTTCCGGCTTGAATCTGTTTTTTACGGATTATCAATGGATGATGATCGGGGCGCTGCCGTTCCTGCTGGCCTACAACGGCCAAAAGGGAAAGGGCTACAAATATTTCTTCTATTTCTTTTATCCGATCCATATCTTCCTTTTATATTTCATCGGAGGGCTGATCGGCGGAATGAGCGGATGACGCATCGATCATCAGCAGGCAAATCAAAACCGGGAAGAAAAAATCAGAATCATACGGAGAAATCCTTAAAAAGAAAGATAAGGGAGAGGGGCCGGTTTGCAGCGGCCCCTCTTTTTTTTGCGCGCGGCACCGGGCGGGATCCTCTTTTCGCGAAAGGGATTTGCTTCCGGAAACCGGCCGGTTCATCCGCCCGTTTTTCTTTTCTATTATATATAGAAAGAAAAGGGAAAAAACGGCTGCTTTTCGTCGGAGAAAAAGAAGGGATGTCCGGTCTGAAAACGAGACAATCTTAATGATGAAAAAGAAAAATAAGACAGGAAAAGCAAAGGGCTGAAGATAGAAAAAATCGGACTCATTTTTTGAAAAGAGGGTATTTCTACCTGAAAAAATGAAAATATTTTAGCATAAATGCAGGTGCATATTCATCTGAAAAAGAAAAATAAAAAGTTGGAATCCTTTTTTTCGAGATTTCAGAAAAAAATTTTTTAAAAATTTTTTCTGACAAAAAAATCAAGAATTATGTAAACTTAAAAGTGAGAATCAAAATCGAAAAAAATCAGGGATACCAGGGGGGAACAGCTTTTTATCCGGAAAATTTCGGATTCGGAAAATAATACAAAATGTAATATTTTAAAAACAAAAACAGAGCTGTAACCGTTGTAACAACTTTGTAACCGATAAGTTCTTGCACTTTGCACAGAAAACCATGAACAAGATGTGTCAAATAAAAAAAGAAACCGGAGAAAAGTGCGGGTAAAATTGCGAAAAAGGAAAAATTATAAAATGCCGATTGTGTATTGTGCACAAAAATAGGGATTCAAATAATTTGACAATTAGCTATTCGATGAATATAATACCACCATTGACGCAAATCCTAAAATTTGTTGGGGTGACGTCGGAACGCTGGCTTCGAATTTCCGGCCGTTTTCCGCCGCCAAAACAAAAACGAAGGAGACGCTAAAACAATGCAGATGGAACTACGTTTTCCCGCGAAAAGATTCGTTGCTTTTGCAATGATGATTATAGTTTTTCTTAGTTCCGTTGTTACAGCTGTTGCCACAACCATCGCCGCCACCATTGTGGACGGCGGAAAATCTTATACGGTTCAGGTGTTTTCCGCAGATACGGAGAACATTTTGGAACAGGCACACGTTAGGCTGGACAGCGACGACCTTGTTGCGAGAAACGACGACCACGGGATCGTGATTACGATTCGCCGCGGCTTCCGCGTGGCCGTTTCGGCCGACGGAAAATCGACCGGTGTGCCGGTGCACACGGGCGATACGGTTCAGTATGCGCTGGATCAGGCGAAAATTTCTCTGGGAGCAAACGATGTCGTCAGCGAGCCGCTTGGAAAAGCGGCAAGCGACGGAATGAAGATCGCAGTGACCAGACGGTACAAAGTGAATGTCGTGTTCGACGGCGGGAAGCTGAGCCCCCTGGTGCCGGAAGGCACCGTAGCCCAGGCGCTGAAAAGCGCAGGCGTAAAGCTGGGCAAAGAGGATCTGGTAACCCCCTCGGCGGATACGAAAGTGAAAGACGGCCTGACGATCGCCGTAAAACGGGTCACCTACCGGGAAACCAGGGCGGCCGAGGAAATTCCGTTTACAACCGTCGTCAAAGAAAGCACCTCCGTTTCACAGGGGGCTTCGCGGATTGCCCAGGCGGGCCAGAACGGCCTGCGCGAGGCGGTTTACCGCGAAAAACTGATCGACGGGGTCGTGTATGAGCGCGACACCGTCAGCTCCGGCATCACGAAACAGCCCGTGGCGCAGATCAAGCTGGTCGCGCCCAAGGTGGTGCAGGCGGCAAAGCCGAAAAAGGCCGTGTCTTCGGGCGGTGCCCTGAAAGACAAAAACGGCAAAACGATCCGTTACAGCAGGTATATCAGCGGAATCTGTACCGCATATACCTCGAACGGAGGAACGACTGCCACGGGAAGAAAGGCGAAGGTCGGCCATATTGCGGTCGACCCGAAAGTGATTCCTTACGGAACCAGGCTTTATATCGCTTCCCCCAACGGCAAGACCGTTTACGGGTACGCGATTGCCGCGGATACCGGCGGAGCCATGCTCAGCGGCCGGGTCCTTGCGGATCTGTACTATGATACGGAAAGCGAGTGCAGATCTTTCGGAGTGCGCAACATGCGGCTTTACATCCTCGCATAGCGGGCGCTCGAACAAAAAATCCTCACACGCGTCAATCAGAAAAAGAGGCGGCCGTTTTGGCCGCCTCTTTTTGGTGCCTTTAAAAATTTTTAAAAAGCCCTTGCGAAATGAACAAATGTTTGGTATGATAAAGGCACAGACCGAACATATGAGCGAAAAAGCTTGAGGAAGGCGGGATTTGTGATGAGCGTGGGATTTTCTTTTTTGCTGCTGGCCGCGGTGGCCGTCGCCTATTGGAAGGAGAGGCCGAAGACGAAGGAAAGCCTTCAGATCTGCGGGATCTGTGTGCTGATGGCGGTGATGGGGCTGATCGTTTCCGGCGGAGCGCCTGTTTTTCAGGCGGTGCAGGCGCTGATGCAGGCGGCGGCGTTCGCGTGCTGCGCGCTGCGCCTGCGCGGGGAGCGGAAGGATCGCCGCCGCCGCGCCGAAAGGCTCAGGCGCTGCCGCAGGGCCCGCCGCGCTCCGGGGAACGGGGTGCAGCCGGCCTGCGGCAGATGCGCCTGAGCCGCCTTGACATCCGGCCCTCTGCGGCCTATACTTGAGGAAAACGGCGAAAAAGGGGCGGAACGGTTTTATGGGTTTTGTTTACGCGGCCATGTGGCTTCTGGTCGGCCTGATCCTGATTTTTAAGATGGGCCGTGAAAATAAAGTGTTCTATGCGGCGGGGGCTTTTTTTCTGGTGCTGGGCGCCTGGTGGCTGGCGGATGTGCTTTCGCCGCGGGATCTGTTCGCCGGAACGGGAGGGATCCTGCTGCGCGTCCTGATCGGGATCGTCCTTGTGATCGTCAGCATCGCGTTTTACCGCGAGAAGAAAAAAACGCAGGATGATCTTCCGCCGGATGACGCCGGGAAGAAGAATTGATTTTTCCGGCCCGGAAGAATGAAGAGAAAATGCGGGACATCCCCGCGAAACCGGTGGCGCGGACCGCCGTGCCTGCATAAGATGAATTGCGGGCGAAATTTGGCACCGCTTTATTATAGATTGCCTGCCGTGGCCGTATGGCTGCGGCGGGCTTTTCTATTTCGTGGAAAAAAAGGGCCCGCTTCCCCATGGCGCGCCGGGTTCCCGCGCTTGAAAAAACGGCGGGTTTGGGGTAAAATAAAACAAACCTGTTTTATGGCGAAAAGGAATACGGAGGGAATTTATCATGCTGATCGCACCATCCATGCTGTCGTCGGATTTCGCCCGTCTGGGCAGCGAGGTCGAGAAAATAACGGAAGGCGGAGCCGACTTTATCCATCTGGACGTCATGGATGGGGCGTTCGTCCCGAACCTGACCTTCGGCGCGCCCGTGATCAAGGCCATGCGCCCCTACACGCGCGTCCCGTTCGACGTTCACCTGATGATCGAGCATCCCCTGAAATACATTCCGGATTTTATCGACGCGGGGGCCGACGTCATTTCATTCCATCTGGAATCCGCCGACGATCCGGCCGAAACCGTCGGGGCGATCCTTGCGGGCGGCGCCAAGCCGGCCCTGGCAATAAAACCGGGAACACCGGCCAAGGCCGTGTTCCCGTATCTGGACAAGCTGTTTCTGGTTTTGGTCATGACGGTGGAGCCCGGGTTCGGCGGGCAGAGCTTTATGCCCGGCATGATGGAAAAGGTGCGCGCCCTCAAAGATCGCCGCCCGGCGGTGCTGGTGGAAGTGGACGGCGGCATCAATCCCGAGACGGTGGTTCAGTGTGCCGACGCCGGCGTGGATATCTGCGTCGCCGGGACAAGCGTGTTCCGGGCTGAAAATCCGGCGGCGGCGATCGCCGCGCTTCAGGCGGCAAAGCGTTAAAGGCAGCCGCCCACCTGCTTTACGGCATCCCGCGAGAGAACCCGGCCGTGCTCCAGCGAAACGGCCGCCGCGACTTTTCCGACCCCGCACAGCCGTCCGTATTCTTTCAGGATGCCCTCCGTTTTTTCCTTCATCGTGAAATAAGGGGAAAGGATCAGCCGGTATTTGCGGCCGTACTGCAGAAGCTGGCATCCGCCCTGCGTGTTGCTGCGGTAAAGCCGTTCCAGGGCGTTCAGCAGGTCGTCGACGTTTTCCAGCTCGTAAACGTACGGGCCGGAGTATTTGATTCGGAAAATCTTACGCGTCGCCCCTTTTTTTGCCTTCGCCGGGGCAACCGCGGTAAACATCAAAACCGTTTCTCCGTCTGTCGTCGCCATCGCCCGGATCGCGATCTGGTCCTTGTGGCGTGCGAAATCCGTGTTGGCGCAGGCCGCCGCAAAAATGCGGGCGATCGTCAGCCGGCAGTGCAGGCTGTTCCAGCTTAACCCTTCCGCAAGCCCGAGAGAGCGGGATTCCTGCGCGGTCAGGATGATCAACAGGTGGGAAGCATCCAAGGCTTTCATCTTCAAATCGACACCCCCAGTATCAATAGCGGTTCTGGTACTATAATATTATGGCGATTCCACTTATGTTTGTGAAAATCCGAAGCTGTTTCTCCGGGGAGAAGCAGCGGAAATTGGGAATCTCAAATGGGAATGCGGCCCTGTGCGCGCCGTTTGGGCAAGAGGTGATCTGGCAATGATTTCAATTTTTTCAGGCGGGGTCCGTCTGGAGCAGAAAAAGAGCCGGACGATGAAAAACAGGATCGAAACGCTGCCCGCCCCGAAAATCATTGCGGTGCCGCTGCCCGGCGCGCAGACATCCGCGCAGCGCTGTGTGCGGGAGGGGGATGTGGTGCTGCGCTACAGCCAGCTTTCCATGCCGATCCGCAACGTCGCCGTCTGCGCCCCCGCCGGCGGGAAAGTGCTCGGGATCCGCGCCATGCCGCATCCGGTTTCCGGGACGGTGGACTGCGCTGTCATCGAGACAGACGAGGCCGCCGGGGAGATCAGGCTCGAGTCCCCGGGGATGGGGGCGGAGCCGGACGAGATCATCCGGCTTTCCGCCGCGGCGGGGATTATAGATGAATATGACGGGATCCCCCTGTTTAAGAAGCTGAAACGCTTCCGGCGGCTGAAAATCGACTGGCTCGCCGCAAATGTTCTGGATGACGAGCCCTATGTCTGCAGCGGGCTCGCCGTGCTCAAAGAGAACCGGGCGGCGGTCCGCGCCGAGCTGGAGCTCGCCGCCGCGGCCTGCGGCGCATCCGAGCGGAAAATCGCCGTGGCGAGCGAGATGCGGGCCAGGCACTACGCCCGCATCTCGGGGGCGGAATCGGATATGCTGGTGAGCGGCGGGGGAATCTACCCCGCGTGGCCCCGCCTGCTGAGGGAGCAGCAGCTTCATGGCCGGCGCCCCGGCCTGGTTGGCGTTCAGGCGCTTGCCGCGCTGTATGAGGCGGTGGAGCAGGGCCGCCCCCAGGTTTCCACCGTCGTGACCGTTTCGGGCGAAGGGGCCAAAGAGTGGAAAAACCTGAGGGTGCTGCTCGGCACGCCGGTGGGCGAACTGCTCGCGGCCTGCGGCGCGGAAAAGGATGCCGTCGCGGTGGCGGGCTCGCCCATCACGGGCGGCGTGGTGACCGACCCGGAAACGCCGGTTACGGCGGATACCCGCTGTCTTGTGGTGCTGCCGGCGGACGCGCCCGAGAAAAAGGTTTTCCCATGTATCGGCTGCGGGCGGTGCGCCAGGGTGTGCCCCATGCGCATCCTGCCGTGGTATCTTCAGCGCCAGCTTCAGGAGAACCGCTATCCGGACCCGCAAAAGCTTTACCGGGCCGAAAAGTGCTGCCGGTGCAACGCCTGCTCCGTGGTGTGCCCATCCGGCCTTTCTCCGGCGGAAGCGGTGGCGCGCGCCGCGGAAATCAAGGAAAGGGGATAGGGGCCTATGATGATCCGGACAAAGACGGCGCCGTTCCTCCGGACGGAGGAATCCGTCGGCTCCATGATGCGCGATATGCTGCTGGCGCTGGCGGCGCTGCTGATCCTGCCGACGGTGCATTACGGCGTTTCCGTGCTGAAGCTTGCCGCCGTTTCCGTCGCCGCCTGTGTGCTGGCCGAAATCGCGGGATGCCTGGTGGCAAAGCGCGAAATCAATATCTCCGAGCTTTCCCCCATGGTTACCGGCATGGTGATCGCCGCGATGATGCCCCCGGGCGCGCCGTACTGGCTTCCCGCCGCGGCGGGCGCTTTTGCCGTCCTCGCGGCGAGGATCCCGTTCGGCTCGACCGGGCATACGCCGTTCAACCCCGCGGCGGCGGGCCTGGCGTTCGCCACGGTTTTCTGGCCCGGGGAGATGTTCCGCTACGCGCAGCAGTCCCCCGCGGCGGCGCTGAAAGCCGGCCTGAAGCCGGAGGCGGTCCCATCCGAGATGCTGTGGGGCCTGACGGCCGGGCCCGTCGGAACGACAGCGGCGCTTGTGATCGCGGCCTGCGGCCTTTTTCTGTTCGTGCGCCGCGCCGCGAACTGGCAGATCCCGTTCTGGTTCCTGGTTTCCGCGGCGGTGTTCGCGGCGCTGTTCCCGCGCATTTTGGTGCCGCCGCTCACATCCGTGAAGTACGAGATGCTTTCCGGCTCCCTGCTGTTCTGCGCCGTCTTTATGATGACCGACCCGGTGACGGCGCCCCGCACCGTTTCCGGCGGCGCGCTGTACGGGCTGCTGGGGGGGATTCTCCTGATGCTGATGAGGCGCTTCGGCGTTTACGAGCAGAGCGCGGGCTTTACCGTTCTGCTGATGAACGCGGCGGCGCCGCTGATCGACGGGGCGGTCTGTTCCCTGCAGGCGGAAAGGAGGCGCGGACGTGAAAAAGAGGAATAAACGGCGCGCGGGCGCTCCCGCCGCCGCGAGAAGCGGGAAGGGCAAAAACCGGAAGCCAAAGGCCCTTCCGGCAAAGAGGGCCGGACGGAAAAAGCTACTCCGGCAGGCGGGCACGATCCTCGTGAACGGCGTGATTTTCAAAAATCCGGTCGTCATCGGCGCGCTCGGCCTGTTTCCGGTTGTCGCCGCGGGGGACTGCATGGAAAACGCGTGGGCGCTTTCGCTGCTGATGCTTGTGATGATGACGCCCGTCTGCCTGATCAGCGGGTGGCTCGGCGAGAAGGTGCCGGTCTGGGTGCGGCCCGCGCTTGTGCTGGTGCTTTCGGCGCTGTTCTACCTGCCCGCGGCGCGCCTGTTGGATGTTGCGATGCCGGGGGCGTCTTTGGGGCTCGGCATTTACGGCCCGCTGATGATCGCGAATTCGATCATCCTGTCGCGGGCGAACGACTACGCCCCCAACCATCTGACCCCGGCGGTGCTCGCCGATTCGCTCGGATGCACGGCGGGCTTCTGCGCGGTGCTTCTGATCGTTTCCGCCCTGCGCGCGGGCTGGGCGCACAGCCTGAGCCGGATGGGGAATACGGCGCTTCAAAACCCCGCGTCGTACCCGTTTGCGGGGCTGATCCTGCTCGGGTTCCTCTCCGCGCTCATCCAGTTCGTCAACCATAAAAGGCCCGAGGAAAGGAAGGCGACGCCGTGATGCAGACGCTGGCGCAGATGATGCTGTACGCCGTTTTGGCGGTGACGTCGGAAAACCTGATTTTCACGGGCGGAATCGGGTTCAGCCGCGTGCTGCGCGCCGCGCGGCGGCCGAAAACGGCGCTCGCCTATTCCGGACTGGTGTGCGCGTTCACGCTCGCTTCGGCGGCCCTGGGGATCTGGTTCGGCCGCACGGCCCCCGCGGGCGGCTGGGCCGCGGCCGCCCGGCCGGTGCTGTTCGCCTGCGGCACGGCGGCGGTCTATCTGGCGGCTGCCTTCGTCTGGCGGACGTGGTGGCCGAAGTTTTACAAAAGGGTGGAGCCGTTCCTCTCTTCCTCGGCCATCAACTCCGTGGTGCTTTCCATGCCGTTCCTGCGGCGGGTCTTCTTTCTCGGGCCGTGGCAGATGATCGGCTACGCGCTTGGGACGGGGGCGGCGTTCCTGTTTGCCTCCGCCGCGCTTTCCCAGGCGATGGGGCGGATGAGGAACCCCGATATGCCGCAGGCGTTTCAGGGGCTGCCGGCTGTGTTCCTCTATGTCGGGATCCTGTCGCTGGCCTTTTTCGGCTTTACCGGCGGACGCCTTTTCTGAAAAAAGAAACGGGCGCGGCAGATGCCGCGCCCGTTGGGGCGTCCCGATTTGAGAAGGCTTTACAAATCCAAAAAGTTTTGGTCAGGTTTTTCAAAAGTTTGCGGGGGTTGGGGCAGCGCCCCAAGGCCTGAAACGCGGTCAGTAGTGGATGGAATCGAAAAAGCGGTCCGTCGCGGCTGCATCCGCGGCCGTGCATTTCCCGTAGATCACGGTGTTGTTCACGCGGCAGACCACATAATGGAGCTCGCCGTTTGTCACCGAGTATTTCGCGTAAGGGGTGGAATCCACGTTTTTGGCCTTGTTGTCTCCGGCCTGAATCTGGTCGCGGAAGCTGTTGTAGACCCTGAGGGCGGCCGCGTCGTCGGACAGGGCCGCATAGGAAAGCTCCGCGTCCTTGTCGTTCGAAGCGGTCAGGAAGCTTTTCGCCCCGGCGGCCGTTTTGGTGTTGTCCGTTACGGTGTAGCCCGCCTTTTCCGCCAGCGTCTGAAAGTCCTTGGCGCTGATCGCCGTGCGCGCGGAGCAGCCGGAAAAGACGAAGAGCAGTACGGCGGCCAGCAGGATCAAAGGAAATTTTGCGGTTTTTTTCAAAAGAGAGACCTCCCGTATCATCAAAATTATTGGTGGCAATTTCACTTACGACTGCGAACCCGGTTTTGAGCAAAACCAACGCTGCATCTTAGCTGGAAATGCCGCAGAATGAATGGCGTCATGCGTGCGGAACGAAGCCGCAAGCTTGAAAATCGGGTTTCAAGCTTGTCCTGCTTTGTTCGGGCGCAGGGCTTTTGCCGCTTTCCCTGCAAAGCTCCTGCGCCTGAAGCGCATTGTGACAATATTATACACCAATCCGCGCGGATTGAATAGTGGAAAATCCGCCTGCGCGGAAAAAGCGATTTCCAGAATAAACCTTGACAAAAACTGTACCGTTCCGTTTCCAGAAACGAATAAGCAGTTTATTCCTGCGGATAATAACCGTGAAATAAATCGCAGGAGGGAATTAATTTGAAGGCCACAGGAATTGTCAGAAGGATTGATGACTTAGGACGTGTAGTGATTCCAAAAGAGATCCGCCGGACCCTGCGTATCCGCGAGGGAGACCCGCTTGAAATATTTACGGATTCGGAGGGCGGCGTTATTTTTAAAAAGTATTCGGCCGTGGGGGAGATGTCCTCCTTTGCCTTTCAGTATGCCGACGTGCTGAGCAAAATATCCGGCCAGCCGGTTCTGGTGTGCGACTGCGACCATGTGATCGCGGTTTCGGGGGCTTCCCGCAAGGAATACCTCGAGCGCCGCGTGTCGCCCGACCTGGAGGAGGCCATGCACGCGCGCCGCAGCTATGTGCAGGAGAAAGGCGCCCAGCCGCTTCAGCCGGTGGAGGGGATCAACCGCACCGCCGCCGTGGTCTACCCCATCATTGCGTCGAGCGACGTGGTGGGCTCCGTGGTGCTGCTTTCGAGCGATTCGTCGGAGCAGCCCGACCCCAGCGACGTAAAGCTGACGCAGGCCACCGCATCCTTTTTGGGAAGGCAGATCGAAAGCTAGGCTCTGTTCGATCCATAAAGAACGGCGGTTTTCAGCCGAAAAAGACTGGCTCCGCGATCGTTCGGAAGAGGCCTAAAAAAAATTTGCTTTTTGCAAAGGGCTGTGATATAATATTAGCATCAATACGAAGATTTGAGTGAGGATGAAAGAGTGGGGCGACCCGCTCTTTTGTTTGTCTATGAGGTGAATGAGATTGTCTGGGAAAAGAAGGTCCGGCGGTACCGTACAGATCGTAACCGCCCTCGCCGAGCCCGTGGCGCGGCAGCTTGGGCTGTCCCTTTGGGATGTCCGGTTCGTTAAGGAAGGCGCCGGCTGGTTCCTGCGCATCCTGATCGATAAGCCGGGCGGAGTGGGCATTGACGACTGTGAAAAAATGAGCCGCGCGCTGAATCCGCTGCTGGACCAGGCCGACCCCATCGAGCAGAGCTACTGCCTCGAGGTCGGCTCGCCCGGCATCGGCCGGGAACTGACGCGGCCCGAGCATTTTCAGCGGTTCGCCGGCGCGCGGGTGCGGGTAAAGCTGATCCGCCCCGGGCAGGATGGCCGGCGCGAGCTGACCGGCACGCTTTTATCCTGTGAGGATTCCGTGATCCGCCTGCGTGCCGGGGAGGAAGAATTGATTGCCATCCCCAAAAAGGACACCTCGTCGGTGCGGCTTTTGGACGATGAGCTTGTGGAGGAGTAAAACGATGAACAGCGAAGTCTTTGAAGCGTTGAACCTGTTGGAGAAGGAGCGGGGCATCCCGGTCGATTTTATGCTGGATAAAATCAAGAAGGCGATCGTGACCGCATGCAAGAACAGCTACGGAAACGAAGACGCCGTCATCAACATGGATGCGGCGCGCGGCCAGTTTGACGTCTATCTGCGCAAAGAGGTCACCGAGGAAGTGACGAATACCGGAAAGGAAATTTCCGTTGAGAAGGCCCGCGAGATCGACCCCGCCGCCGCGCCGGGCGACAAGGTGAGCGTCCTTCTGAACACCAAGGATTTCGGGAGGATCGCCGCGCAGACGGCGCGCAACATCATCCGCCAGGGGATCCGCGACGGCGAGCGCGGCCAGATGCTGCAGGAGTTCCAGAGCAAGCACCAGGAACTGGTGAGCGCGCTGGTGGAGCGGATCGACCCGCGCTCCGGCGCGGCCACGCTGCGCATCGGCAAGGCCGAGGCGGTGCTGCCGAAGAGCGAGCAGGTGGGGAACGAACAGCTCGCCGAAGGCGCCCGCATCAAGGTTTACGTCGTGGATGTGAAAGAGACGGAAAAGGGCCCCCGCGCCGTCATCAGCCGCACGCATCCGGATCTGGTCAAGCGGCTGTTTGAAAACGAGGTTCCCGAGATTTACGACGGGACCGTCGAAATCAAGGCCGTTTCCCGCGAGGCCGGCTCACGCACCAAGCTGGCCGTGCTCAGCCACAACCCGGATGTCGACGCCGTCGGCGCGTGCATCGGCGCGCGCGGCGCCCGGGTTTCCAACATCGTCAGCGAGCTGGGCGGAGAGAAGATAGACATCGTGGAGTACAGCGAGGACCCCGCAAAATTCGTCGCGTCCGCCCTTTCCCCGGCGGATGTGCTTTCCGTCCAGGTGGCGGAGGATGGTTCCCGCGCCTGCCGCGTCACCGTGCCCGACAGCCAGCTTTCGCTCGCGATCGGGAACAAGGGCCAGAACGCCCGCCTTGCGGCAAAGCTGACCGGGTGGAAGATCGACATCAAACCGGAAAGCGGATTTTTCGGCGAAACGCCGGAAGCTCCTTTGAACATACAGCAGGAGGAAGGGCCGGACGGCCAAACGGAATAAGACGAAAGGTTCGCCTCCCCGCCCTTCGGCGGGGCTGAAAAGGAGAGTGTTTATGTATCGAAAGCGCGTTCCCCTGCGCATGTGCGCGGGCTGCGGAGAGATGAAACCGAAAAAGGAGCTTGTGCGCGTGGTGAAAGCCCCGGATCAGAAGGACGAAGACGGCCGGGTGGTGCGCCCGGGCGAAATTTCGCTGGATCTGACCGGACGCAAGCCGGGGAGGGGCGCTTATGTTTGCAGGGACATAAACTGCTTGAGAGCGGCGAGAAAGGCCAGGCGCCTGGAACGGGCGTTCTCCTGCCAGATTCCCGCGGAGGTTTACGACCGCTTGGAGGAGGAGATCGAAAAATGAATGACCGGGTTCTTTCACTTTTAGGAATTGCCAGGCGCGCGGGACGCGTTTGCTTTGGCAGCGACGCCGTGACCGAGGCTCTTCGAAAGGGCGAGGCAAAGCTGGTGCTTTTTGCGAGGGATCTTTCCCCGCGGACCGCGGGCGGGGTGGAAACCGCCGCGCGGGCGAGAGACGTTCCCTGCGTCAAAATCGCGGCGCCGATGGATGAGATCGGGATCGCGACAGGAAAGCGGGCCGGCGTGGTCGCGGTGAACGACGCGGGGTTCGCCAAAGCGGTCGCCGGCCTGATTGGAACAGAGGGACAGACAAACGGGAGGGAATGCTGATATGATGATAAAGTACAGGGTCCACGAGGTTGCAAAGGATCTGAACGTGCCGAACAAGGTGATCATCGATCTGCTGCAGAAATACTGCAACGAGACAAAGAAACATATGACCGCGCTGACGGAAAAGGAACTGGATATCGTTTTCGAAAGCTTTACCCAGAAGCACAGCTTTGAAAATCTGGATGCCTATTTCGCGGACAACGCACCGCGCGTGCGCGAGCAGCAGCCCGCGCCCGCAAAAGAGGAGAAGCATACGCAGGGAGAAAAGCACGCGCAGGATGGAGCGCCCAAATCCGCGCCATCCGCGCAAAAGCAGCCCGCCGCCCGGCAGAACCAGCCGCGCAAGGCCGTGAAGCCGGGGAAGATCACCCCGGTTTCGGGCCAGAAGAAGCCCGGCGAAAAGGCGCCGCGCGCGCAGCAGAGGCCGCCCGTGCAGCGCCAGGGGCAGAGGCCCGCGCAGCAGCAGAGCCAGGGCCAGAACGGGGACGGCGCGGTGAGAAAGCCGCAGGGAAGAATCGTGGATACGCGGACTTCCAACGTCAATATGGACCGCTACAACGAAAAGTACGACCGCCTCGCTTCCGAAAAGGTGAAGACGGACAACATCGTGCACAAGCAGAAGCTGACCCAGCGCAGCTCAAGGTACCGCGGCCGCCCGCGCAACGCCCGCCGGGAAACCGAGGGCGAGCGCCTGCGCCGCATCGCGCTGGAGCGCAAGCAGAAGCATATGACCGTCACGATCCCCGAAGAGATCACCGTCGGGGAATTCGCGATGCGCCTGAAAGCCACCGCCGCCGAGGTCATCAAGAAGCTGATGGCGATGGGCGTGTTCGCCACCGTGAACGACACGATCGACTTCGACACCGCGGCGCTCGTCGCGATGGAATTCCACGCGAAGGCGGAGAAAGAGGTCGTCGTCACCATCGAGGACCGGATCATCGACGACAGCGAGGACAAGGACGACAATCTGGTTCCCCGCGCGCCGGTCGTGGTCGTCATGGGGCACGTCGACCACGGAAAGACATCCCTGCTCGACGCGATCCGCCACGCGGACGTCACCTCCACCGAGGCCGGCGGCATCACCCAGCACATCGGCGCCTACCGCGTCAGGGTGCAGGACCGCGACGTCACGTTCCTCGACACCCCCGGGCACGAGGCGTTCACCACCATGCGCGCCCGCGGCGCCCAGGTGACGGACATCGCCGTGCTCGTCGTCGCGGCGGACGACGGCGTGATGCCCCAGACCGTCGAGGCGATCAACCATGCGAAGGCGGCGAACGTTTCGATCATCGTGGCCATCAACAAAATGGATAAGCCGGGGGCGAACCCGGATTATGTCAAAAAGCAGCTCACCGAATACGGGCTCGTGCCGGAAGAATGGGGCGGGGAGACTCCGTGCGTCCCGCTTTCCGCAAAGACGAAAGAAGGGATTCCCGAGCTGCTCGAGATGATTACTCTGGTTGCGGATATGAAGGAGCTCAAGGCGAACCCCGACCGCCCGGCCAAAGGGACCGTCATCGAGGCCCGGCTCGACAAGGGCCGCGGACCGATCGCGACCGTTCTGGTGCAGAACGGGACCCTGCGCGTCGGCGACACCATCGTGGCGGGCGCCACTGTGGGCCGCGTGCGCGCGATGGCGGATGAAAACGGCCGGCGCGTGGATGCCGCGGGCCCGTCCGTCCCGGTGGAGATCACCGGGCTGGATGACGTGCCGATGGGCGGCGACGTCCTGAACGCCGTCTCCGACGAGCGCCTTGCCCGCGAGCTGGTCGCCCAGCGCTCCGCGGAGCAGAAAGAGGAGCAGTTCAACGCGCAGACGAAGGTCACGCTGGACAATCTGTTCGACCAGATGAAGAAGGGCGACATGAAATCCCTTCAGGTCATCGTCAAGGCCGACGTTCAGGGCTCTGTGGAAGCCGTGCGCCAGTCTCTGGAGAAGCTCTCGAACGACGAGGTGCGCGTGGATGTCATTCACGGGGGCGTCGGGGCCATCAACGAATCCGACGTGATGCTGGCGAACGCGTCGAACGCGATCATCGTCGGCTTCAACGTCAGGCCCGACCCTGTGGCCGCCGAAAACGCCAAGCGCGACGGCGTGGAAATGCGCCTGTACCGCGTGATCTACGAATGCATCGAAGAGATCCAGTCCGCCATGAAAGGCATGCTCGCCCCGAAATACCGCGAGGTTGCGCTCGGCCGCGCCGAGGCCCGCGAGATTTATAAGATTTCGAATGTCGGCACCATCGTCGGCGCGCATGTGACGAGCGGCAAGATCACCCGCGCCGCTCAGGTCCGCGTCGTGCGCGACGGGATCGTGGCCGCGGAGGATAAGATCGCCTCCCTTCGCCGGTTCAAGGATGACGTGAAGGAGGTCGCCGAAGGCTACGACTGCGGCATCGGCCTCGAACGCTTCAACGACGTGAAGGCGGGAGATATCCTCGAGGCCTTTGTGATGGAGGAATACCAGGAGGAGTAAAATGCCAAGCCATAAAATGGGACGTGTCACCGAAGACATCCGGCGGGAGCTGAGCGCGATTTTCCGCGAGCTGAAGGATCCCCGCGTCCAGGGCCTCATCAGCATCGTGCGGGTGGAGGTGACGAACGACCTTTCGTACTGCACGGTCTACGTCAGCGCCATGGGCGGGCTGGAACAGGCGAAAACGGCTGTGGCGGGGCTGAAATCCGCGGGCGGCTTCATCCGCCACGAGCTCGGGACGCGGCTGCGGCTGCGCCATGTGCCGGAAATGCTGTTCCGCGCGACCGATTCCATCGAATACAGCGCCAATATTTCCAGGCTGATTTCCGATCTGAAAGACAGGGATGACAATGAACATTAGTCTTGACCGGGCGGTCGGGATCCTGCGGGCCGCCGACGACATCGAGATCCTGAGCCACCATTACCCGGACGGGGACACGCTGGGCTCGGCGGCGGCGCTCTGCCGCGCTTTGCAGAAGATGGGCAAAAAAGCCGTCTGCCGCTGTTCGGATGTGATCTCCCAGAAATACGGCTTTTTGTTTGAGGGGCTGGAGCCGCAGAGGTTCCGCCCCGGCTTCGTCGTGAGCGTGGACGTCGCCGACATCAAGCTGCTGGGGGCTCAATTCGCGGCGAAATACGCCGGGAAAATAGACCTTTGCATCGACCACCACGGCTCGCACCAGCCGTTCGCCGCCGCCACCTATGTGGACAGCGGCGCCGCGGCCACGTGCGAGATCATCTACGAGATCATCTCCAGGCTCGGCGCCGGGCTCGATGCCGTTTCGGCCCGCGCGGTTTACACGGGGATCACCACGGACACCGGGTGCTTCCGCTATTCCAACACCACGGCCCGCACGCATGAGATCGCATCCCGCGTGATGAAGCTGGACGTCGATTTTGCGGAGATCAACCGCAGGATGTTCGACACCAAGAGCCGCGCCAGGCTCGAGATGGAGCGGAGCGTGCTGGATTCCATAGAGTTCCATTTCGGCGACCGGTGCGCGGTCGTCGTGATCAGCCGCGCCATGATCGAGAAATCCGGCGCGGACGAGGGCGACCTAGAAGGCCTTTCGTCGATCCCGCGCCAGGTGGAGGGTGTCGACGTCGGCGTCACGATGCGGGAAAAGAAGACGGGGGGGTACAAGATCTCCCTGCGCACGCTTCCGCCCGTGGATGCGGCGGCGATCTGCATGGAATTCGCCGGCGGCGGCCATACGGCTGCGGCCGGATGCACCATCGACGAGCCGATGGAACAGGCGAAAGCGAAAATCCTCGGCGCGGTCGGCGAATACCTGAAGAACCTGGGCGAGCGGTGAGGGCGCGATGGATGGAATCATTGTCGTGGACAAGCCGCAGGGCTGCACCTCGTTCGACGTGGTGGCGTCGATGCGCCGCCTGAGCGGGGAGAAAAAGATCGGCCACACCGGCACGCTGGACCCAATGGCGACCGGCGTTTTGCCGCTGCTTTTGGGCAGGGCCACCAGGGCCGCCTCCCTGCTTCCCGACACCGGGAAAACATATGAGGCGGATTTCGCCCTGGGACAGGCCACCGATACGCAGGACAGCACCGGAACGGTGACGGCGCGGAGCGGCGAGCCGGTCTCTGAAGAGCGGCTTCTCGCCGCGCTGCCCGCGTTCCGGGGCAGGATCTTCCAGACGCCGCCCATGTATTCGGCGGTGCGCAAAAACGGCCGCCGGCTGTACGAGCTGGCCAGAAAAGGGATCGAGGTCGAGCGCGAAAAGCGGCCCGTCACCATTTTCCGGCTGGAGCTCCTGCGGTACGCCGAGGCTTCGCGCCGGGGCAGCCTTCTGGTGGAATGCTCCGGGGGAACCTACATCCGCACCCTGTGCAGCGATTTGGGCGAGGCGCTCGGCAGCTTCGGGATGATGACCGGGCTGCGGCGCACGCGCGCCGCAGGATTTGCGCTTTCCGACGCGGTGACGCTGGAAAAGGCCCGGTCGCTTTCGGCGGTGGGGGAGCTTCCTTTCTGCCTTCTGCCCGTCGAGCGGCTGTTCCTTTCCGACCCGTCGGTGGAAGTCAGCGGCGCGCAGGCGGTCCGGTTCCTGAACGGCGGGCCTTTGGCGCTGGACCGTCTCCCCCCGCATCCCCGGCTCTCTCGGCAGGGGAGCAGGTTCCGCGTCCTCTCCCCGGAAAAGAGGTTTCTGGGCCTTGGCGCGGTCGATCTGGAAAAGCAGGAGCTTGTGATTTTGAAATTGTTCGGGGAAAAAGGCACCGCTTGAAAGGGTTGTGATGGGATTTGCGGGTTTATCATGATTTGAAGACGGTTTCCGAACGGGAAACCGCGGTCGCGCTCGGCTGCTTCGACGGGCTGCACATCGGGCACCAAAAGGTGATCGCGGGCGTGACTTCGGAGCGCGGAAAGGGCCTTGTGCCGGCCGTCTTTACGTTCGACGCCAGCCCGCTGGAGCAGCTTCGGGGGCGCGGCGCGCCGCTTCTGGCGACGAACCGGCGCAAGGCGGAGCTTCTGGAAGAGCTCGGGGTGGAATGCGTTTATATGCCGCGGTTTGAGGAAGTCTGGCATATGAGCGCGCGGGAATTTGTGGAAAAGGTGCTGTGCGGCGTTTTCCGCGCCCGCATCGTGAGCTGCGGCTTCAATTTCCGGTTCGGCGAGGGCGGCCGGGCCGACAGCGCCGAGCTTACCCGCCTTTGCGCCGGGCCCGGCATCGAGGTGCGCGTCGCGCCCGCGGTTCTGGCCGGCGGCGAGCCGGTGAGCTCGACGCGCATCCGCCGCCTGATCGCCGAAGGGAATGCGGAAAAAGCCGCCGTGCTGCTGGGCAGGCCGTTCGGCTTCGATTTCGAGGTGGCGCACGGCCGCCGCCTCGGCCGCCGCCTCGGCACGCCGACCGTCAATCAGCGGCTGCCGGAAAATTTCGTGCGGCCCCGGTTCGGCGTGTACGCATCCGCCGTAACGCTGCCGGGCGGGGCGCGCCGGATCGGCGTGACGAACGTGGGGATTCGCCCCACCGTGAAGTACGACGGGGTTTTGGCCGAAACCATGATCCTCGACTGGTCGGGCGATCTCTATGGGAAAAGGGTCCTCGTGGACCTGCTCCGCTTCCTGCGGCCCGAACGGAAATTCGGCGGCCTGGACGAGATGAAGGCGGCGATCCTGCGCGATGCGGAAACCGCGCGGACCGCCGCGGAACCCTATTTACAAAATCAGGATGCTATGATATAATAATTTTTAAATTCCGCCCCTTTCCCGGAAAACGGAGCAAACCCCAGAGGGGAATTCACCGGCCTTTTCTGCGAATGAGGGCAAATCAGAATCCGCAGCGGAGCTGCGGAAGAAAAGGTGGAACAAACATGTTAAAAGAGGAAAAAACCGCAATTATCAAGGAGTACGCCCTGCATGAAGGAGACACCGGGTCCGCCGAGGTACAGGTCGCCATTCTCACCAAGCGGATCAATGATCTGACCGAGCATCTGAAGACCCACAACAAAGACCATCATTCGCGCCGCGGTCTTCTGAAAATGGTCGGGCAGAGAAGAAACCTGCTGAAATATCTGGCTAACACGGATATTGAGCGGTACCGTGCCGTTATCTCCAAGCTCGGCATCCGGAAATAATCACGCGCTGTTTGGGCAGACGGCTTTCAGGCTGTCTGCCTTTCCGCTTATTTCACACGGCTTTTCAGTTTGATATTTCTGCATTTTGCAGGGGTCTTCACGGTTTTAGCAGTGAAACGAACACCCAGGTCTCGTTTGAACCATCGGGGAACTGCTCGAAGATCCGCCGCCCTTTGTTCAAACAAGGTTCGACCCCACGGAAAAACGTGGGTGCTGGTTTTATTGCTAAAAACCATGTTGCCTCCTGTTTAGAAAAATGGAGGGACGAGAATGTTTGAAAAATTCAGAGAGTTCGAGACAGATTTTGCCGGCCGCCCGCTGAAACTGGAAACCGGTAAAATGGCACAGCTTGCAAACGGAGAATGCCTGGTGCGCTACGGGGAAACCACCGTGCACGTCGCGGCGACCGCTTCGGACAAACCGCGCGAGGGGGTCGATTTCTTTCCGCTCTCCGTGGATTTCGAGGAAAAGCTTTATGCGGTGGGGAAAATCCCCGGCTCCTTCCTGAAGCGGGAAGGCCGCCCGTCCGACAAGGCGATCCTCGCCTCGCGCATGATCGACCGCCCGATCCGCCCGCTGTTCCCGAAGGATATGCACAACGACGTTTCGGTCGTGTGCACGGTGATGTCCGTGGACCCGGACTGCCCGCCCGAAATCGCCGCGATGGTCGGCGCCTCTGCGGCGCTGGCGATTTCCGACATCCCGTGGAAAGGGCCGATTTCCGGCGTTTCCGTTGGTTATGTGGACGGAGAATTCGTCATCAATCCCAATGAGGCCCAGCGAAAAGTTTCCAAAATGGCCGTTACGGTCGCTTCCACCGATTCCCGCATCGCGATGATCGAGGCCGGCGCGGACCAGGTGAGCGACGAAGTGATGTTTGAAGGCATCATGGCCGGCCACCAGGCGAATCAGCCGATCATCGAGCTCATCAAAAGCATGCAGCGTGAGATCGGCAGGGAGAAGTTCGTCTACCCGAGCGACGGCCCGTCCTACGAGATGCTGACGGACATCCGGTCGTTCGCGCTCGAGGACGTCCGCGAGGCGCTCGACACCGACGACAAAACCGAGCGCGACGCGCGGATGAAGCCGGTTTATGAGAAGGTCCACGAAAAATTCGACGGGATTTACCCCGGCAGCGAGTCGAAGATCGACGACTGCATGTACAAGACCCAGCGGTATGTGGTGCGCCGCTGGCTGCTCGACGAGCAGAAGCGCGTGGACGGGCGGAGGATGGATGAGATCCGCCCGCTCGCGGCGGAGGTCGGCGTGATTCCGCGCGTCCACGGCTCCGGCCTGTTCACGCGCGGCCAGACCCAGGTGCTCACCATCGCGACCCTCGGCCCGGTCAGCGACCGCCAGATGCTGGACGGCATCGACGGCGAGGAATACAAGCGGTATATGCACCAATACAACTTCCCATCCTATTCGGTGGGCGAAACGAAGCCGAGCCGCGGCCCGGGCCGCCGCGAGATCGGCCACGGAGCCCTCGCGGAGCGCGCTTTGCTGCCGGTGATTCCCCCGGTGGAGGAATTCCCCTATGCGCTGCGCCTTGTTTCCGAGGTGCTTTCGTCGAACGGCTCCACGTCCCAGGGCTCCGTCTGCGGCAGCACGCTGGCGCTGATGGATGCGGGCGTGCCGATCAAGGCCCCGGTCGCGGGGATTTCCTGCGGGCTGATCACCGAAGGGGACCGCTGGATGACCATGGTGGACATTCAGGGGGTGGAGGACTTTTTCGGCGATATGGACTTCAAGGTCGCCGGAACGCGCGAGGGGATCACCGCGATTCAGATGGATCTGAAGATCAGCGGTCTGACCCCCGAAATGATCCGGGATGCGCTTCACAAAACGCACGAGGCGCGCAATTATATTCTGGATGAGGTGATCCTCAAGCGGATTCCGTCGCCGCGCCCGCACCTTTCCCGGTATGCGCCGAAGATGATGTCCACCGTGATCCCCGCCGAAAAGATCCGCGAGGTGATCGGCTCGGGCGGGAAGGTGATCCAGAAAATCTGCGCGGAATGCGGCGTGAAGGTGGATGTCGAGGAAGACGGGCACGTGTTTGTTTCCGGCATTGACGAAGAAAACTGCCGCCGCGCGATGACCATCATCGACACGATTGTGAACGACCCCGAGCCGGGCGCCATTTACAACGGGAAGGTGACCCGCATCATGGATTTCGGCGCGTTTGTGGAGATCGCCCCCGGCAAGGAGGGCCTTGTCCATATTTCGCGGCTCGACGTGAAGCGGACTGAAAAGGTCACCGACGTTGTGAACGTGGGCGACGAAGTGATGGTCAAGGTGCTGGAGGTCGACGACAAGGGCCGCCTGAACCTTTCGCGGCGCGATGCGCTGATCGAGGTGGAGGGCCTTGTGCCGGAAAACCGGATTTCGGATGCGCCCCGCCGCCCGGCCCCCCGCCGCGACGACCGCCGCGCCGGCAACGGATTCCGCCCGAACCTGAACAAGCGCAGAGAATAAGACGAAAGAATAAGGAAGCGGGACAAACGGCGGGTTTGCCCCGCTTTTTGAATCGGGCGCCAAAAGCGCCTTCCCACGGATACCCGGAAAAGATTGCCGCCCCCGGATGACCGGATTTTAAGCTTTTTCCCCTCTTTTTCATCTTGTGGGATAATCGAGGATAGAGTATAATAGATTTCAATAGGCACCATGACGGGAAGGGAAGATTTGAAGGGAATGTTGACATGTTCGCTATGATTCAGCGCGCGGATGTCCGGGTGCTTCGGCTGATTCAGAAATATCTGCGCTGCAGCCTGTTTGACACGATAATGCCCTATATTTCTCTGGTGGGCAATATCGGCGCCGTTTGGGTCACGGTGATGATCGTCTTTCTGCTGATTCCCCAGTACCGGGATTCCGGCCTGGAATTGTTCGGGGTTCTGGCGATCTGCGGGATCCTGACGAATTTCGTGCTGAAACCGCTTGTGGCACGGCCTAGGCCGTGCCATGCGTTTCCGCGGCAGGAGCTTCTGGTTCCCTGCCCCACGGATTTTTCGTTCCCCTCGGGGCACACGATGTCGTCGTTCGGGGCGGCTCTGATCATTTACAACACCAATCAGGCGCTCGGCGTGATCGCGTTTATTTTCGCCTTTCTCATCGCGTTTTCCCGGCTCTATCTGTTTGTCCATTACCCCAGCGACGTGATCACCGGCATGCTGCTCGGCCTGGCTTCGTCTTTTCCGCTGATTCTGCTGTTTGCCGCGCTGTGCGCGTTCGTGTATTACGGCAGCACCAAAATCCGCCGTTCGGACCGTTGATTTTCGATTGTTTTAAGATTTTTACATAAAAATAATCAAAGGGAGTGACATGAGGAATGTCTGATGTAACACAGGCCAAACGGATCGTCGTCAAGGTGGGAACCTCTACGCTGACGTACGAAAACGGCAGGGCGAACTTTCGCAGGATCGAAGAGCTTTGCAAGGTTTTGAGCGATCTGCAGAATTCCGGCAGGGAAATGATCCTTGTCAGCTCCGGGGCGCTCGGCGTCGGAATGGGAAAGCTGGGGATGCATGAGCGCCCGTGCGAGACGGAAAAAAAGCAGGCGGTCGCGGCGGTTGGCCAGTGCGAGCTGATGTTCATTTACGACAAGCTGTTCGGCGAATACAACCGCACCGTGGCGCAGGTCCTTCTTTCCAGCGACGTGATTACGATCGAGAACAGCAAACGGAACGTTCAGAACACGTTCCGGGAGCTGCTGAAAATGGATATCATCCCGGTCGTCAATGAAAACGACACGGTTTCCGTCGACGAGCTGGCGGGCGCCCATTTCGGTGACAACGACACGCTTTCCGCCACGGTGGCGGTGCTGGCGCAGGCCGATCTGCTCGTGATCCTGACCGACATCGACGGGCTTTACGATGCCGACCCGCGGGTAAATCCGCAGGCCAAGCGGATCCGGCGCGTGGAAAAGATCACCGACGAGATCCGCGCCCTGGCGGGCAGCGAGGGCTCGAAGCGTGGGACGGGCGGCATGCGCACCAAGATCAGGGCCGCCGAGATTACGGCCCGGGCGGGGATCGCCTGCTGCATCATCAACGGGGAAAATCCGAGGGATCTCTACCGCCTGTTCGACGGGGAAGAGATCGGCACGATTTTTGAAGCAGGCCAATAACCCGGATTTCGATAAGGAGGTTTTCTGTATGACGGAACTGGAGAACATGGGCCGGCGCGCAAAAGAGGCCGCACGGGCGCTCGCAACGGCTGGCCCGAAAAAAGACGCCTGGCTTCTGGAAATCGCCGGGGCGCTCGAAGCGCACCGGGACGAAATTCTGGCCGCGAACCGGCAGGACCTTCAAAACGCGAAGGAAAGCGGCATGAGCGAAGCAATGCTGGACCGGCTCGCCCTGAACCCGGGGCGCATCGCGGGGATGGCGGAGGGCGTGCGCCGGGTGGCGGCACAGGCCGACCCCGTGGGGCGCGTGATTTCCGGCGGGGTGCGGCCCAACGGCCTTCGGATCGAAAAGGTGACGGTGCCGCTCGGCGTGATCGGCATGATCTATGAAGCGCGCCCGAACGTGACGTCGGATGCGGCGGCGCTCTGCCTGAAAGCGGGCAACGCGATCATTCTGCGCGGCGGCAAAGAAGCCATCCGTTCCAACACGGCCATTGCCGAGATCATGCGGGCCGCCGCCGCAAAATCCGGCCTGCCGGAGGATGGCATCCAGCTCGTGCGCGACACCAGCCGCGAAAGCGCGCTGGGGCTGATGAACCTGACCGGTTACCTCGACGTGCTGATCCCGCGCGGCGGGGCGGGCCTGATCCGCTCGGTGACGAAGAATTCCCGCGTGCCGGTCATCGAGACCGGCGTGGGCAACTGCCACGTCTTTGTCGATGAGAGCGCCGACCCCGAAATGGCGGCCGGCATCGTCTTCAACGCGAAAACCTCCCGCCCTTCGGTCTGCAACGCGGCCGAAACGCTGCTGGTGCACCGCGCGGCGGCGGAACAGATTCTGCCGCTCGTCAAAAAGCGGCTGGATGAGAAAAACGTGGAGCTCCGCTGCTGCGAACGCTCCCTGCGGATTCTGGGCGGCCCGGATGAACGGCTTGTCCCGGCGACGGAGGAAGACTGGGAAACGGAGTACTCCGATTATATCCTGGCGGTGAAGGTGGTCGATTCCCTCGACGACGCGATCGCGCACATCGCGAAATACTCCTCCGGGCACAGCGAGGCCATTGTGACCCAGAGCGTCCGCAGCGCCGGGGAGTTCACGGCGCGCGTCGATTCCGCGGCCGTCTATGTCAACGCTTCCACCCGCTTTACGGATGGCGGCGAGTTCGGGCTGGGCGCGGAGATCGGAATCTCCACCCAGAAGCTTCATGCGCGCGGGCCCATGGGGGTCAACGAGCTGACGTCGTGGAAATTCGTCGTCGTCGGGAACGGGCAGATCAGAATCTAACGGAAAAGGAAGAGGCCAATGGACGAAAATCAGAAAGACAAAAATCCACAGGAAAATCGGGCGCAGGCCGGGCTTTCGGATGACCGGCAGACGCAGGCCGGCCCCGGCCCATCCCCCGAAATGCAGGGGGAAAGCGGCCAGGAGGTTTCTTTCGATTACCGTTCGGCCTATGCTCCCAAACCGAAATCAAAATCGCGCCGCAGGCATAAAAAAAAGGAGCCGCCGGCGGAACGGCAGACGGAAAAGCGCAGCTCCACGCTGAACGCGGCGGCGAACGCCACGGTGCGCGCGGTGAAGGAAACCGCGAAAAAGGTGGCGAATCCGCCCCCGGCGGTTCCGGAAGCCGAGCCGGAGCCGGAGATGGACGACTTTCTGCCGGAGGGAAAGACGAACGAGGACGACGTCCTTCTGACCAAAAAAGCGGCGCCGGAGCCGGAACAGGACGAATCCGCGCCTCAGAAGATCTCGCTGGAGGACCCCGCCGAGCTGGAAGCGGAGGATGCCGCGGCGGCCGCGCTCCAGAAACGGCACGGCCGCTACCGCTACGGAATCGGCGTGGGCGCGCTTGTCATTGCGCTGGCGTTTGTGGGGATCGCGGCCATCGTCATCGGCGTCGGCCGGCAGATTTACCGGGCCGCGACGGACGACAGCCAGCTGCGCGCGTACGACACGTTCCTGTCGGCCATCGTCATGCAGGACCCCGAGCCTTTTGAGAGCATCGGCGAAGCCGACGAGGAAATGATCATGAAGGCCTCGCTGTGGCGGGCCGTCACGGTCAACGGAGCGGATTACAACAATTACGACGATACCGGCCGCACGCTGGTGCCGCTGGGCGACGTGGTGGACGCCTGCCACGAGCTGTTCGGCCCGTCGTGCGAGCTTCAGCCGTCCAACCCGAAGGACGAGACCTTCTTTGAATACGACGGCAAGGAGAACGTCTTTCACGTTTCCCCGTACAGCTCCCAGACCAGCTTTGCGCCCTATACGGTCAGCAGCCGGCGCTCCGGCTCCCAGGATGTCCTGAGGGTCGGCTATGTCGCCGCCAGCGACGAATGGCGCAGCGATACGGCCAGCGAGGTCGCAAAGCCCACGCCGGTAAAATATATGGAATATGTGCTGCAGAAGGCCGAGGATGGAAAGACGTATTATGTCGCGGCGATCCGCGCGGACGACCAGAAAAAATAAAACGCCTCAGATCACGAGGTACATCAGGGCGAAAATCAGGCTGGTATCTGCCTTTTCCGAAACCAGCAGAAGGATCAGCACCAGAATCAGGGTGCGTTCGCCGTCCTGAAGAAGCCCGTCGAACAGGCCGGCCAGCGACGTTTCCCGCCCGCCGTCCGGCGGCTCGTGAGAAATCTGCGCCGGCGGGGCCTGCGGCTCCGGGTGGGGCGGCGGCTTTTGCTGCGGCTGCTGCGCCTGGCTGTGGCCGGGCCGCGAAAGCGGCGGCGGGGCCGTCCGCTTCGGGGCCGGTTCCGCCGGCCTCGGCGGCTCCGGAATCCGGTTCAGGGACTGTTGGGCGCGGGTGTGCATTTCCTGGACGCGCCGGATCGCATCCTGCTGCATCCGCTGCATATCGTTGCTGTCATAGGCTGCCATGAGAAATCAGTCCTTTCCCGCGCGTGGTCATAAGATTCCCTTCCCCTTCAGCAGGGGGAGCAGGCGAAGCATCTGGAGCATCCGCGCGGCTTCATCCAGCTTCTTCTGGCGCTCGGCGCTCAAAAGCGGACGAAGCGCGTGCAGAAGCCGGGTGCTGTTGTCCTCCTGCCGGAAGGCGGAAAGCAGCGGGGCGATCCGCAGCATGGCCTTCAGCGTGTCTCCATCCAGCCCCGAGCCGCCGCCCAAAAGGCCCGCAAGCGGGGACAGCCCCGCGGCCGGGGCCCCTCCGCCCCCGCCCGCGGGGCCGGAAGAGCCGGAAAGCCCGGAGAGCAGCGAAGTCAGCGCGCTGAGATCGGGCGCGCTGTTTTGCGCCTGATTGGGCGGGTTCGGCGCATTTATGTTCCCGCCGCCGCCGGAATTTCCGGCGGAACCCAGAAGAGAAGCAAGCTTGCTCAGATCGAGCCCCTGCAGGGGGTTCTGCTGATTCTGCTGGTTCTGCTGCCGGGGGGCGGCGGAAGAAGGCGCGGACTGGTTCAGACCAAGGGAATCGGCCAGGCTTTTCAGTTGTTCCATCCCTTCCGGGCTGTTGAGCAGCTCATTGATTTTGCCGGCCAGGTCATCCATATTTGTTCACGCCTTTCCGAAAATCACTTGTTTTGCAGTTTTTTGAGCAGCGCCTGCGCCTGCGGGGAGCTCATCAGCTTCTGCACGGCCTGCTGGTCGCTCAGAACCTGCTGAAGCTTTGCCGCGTCGTTCGGGTTCATGCCGCTCAGAAGGTTTTGCAGGTTTCCGTTCTGCGCCTGCTGCTGAAGCTCCTCCGGCTTTTTTCCAAGCCGCTGAGCGAGCAGGTTCAGTAAAACCTGCTTTTCATTGTTTGCTGGCATATCGTTATCACCCCTTGCACTATCATATGAATGACAGGCCGGGGATATGAAGGATCTGGAGGGCCGTCATGAGAATTTTGGTGGTTTCGGACACGCACAGGGATGGCTCGGCGCTGCGCCGGGCCGTCTTGTGCCAGCCGCAGGCGCAGGCCGTCATCCATCTGGGCGACGGCGCGGATGAGGCTTCCGAGGTAAGGCTGATGCATCCCGGGAAAATGTTCCTGCAGGTCTGCGGGAACTGCGACTGGGGCTCCAGCCTTCCGCGCGAGGGGGACATCGTTCTGGAACACAGGAAAATATTTTATACGCATGGTCATCTTTACGGCGTAAAATACGGGCTGGAAAAGATCAAAGCGGCCGCGCGGGCCCGGAAAGCGGACGTCGTGCTGTTCGGCCATACGCACCGCGCACTGACGGAATACGACCGGGGGCTTTATGTGATGAACCCCGGCTCGCTCTGCGGGGGCGGCGCGACTTATGGCATTTTAGATATTACGGATGCCGGAATCGTCACAAATATCATAAAATTACCGGACCGATAGCGGCTGATTCTGACCGATTGACAAAACTGAAAACAGATGATACTCTGAAAGAAACAAGATTCCCGACCAGGCGGAAGGAGAGGACACACGGAAATGAAAGAATATGAAAGATGGTTGAATACGCCTCTGGAGGACCCCGAGCTGACGAAAGAGCTGCGGTCGATCGAGGGGAAGCCGGAGGAGATCAGAGACCGGTTCTACCGCAATCTGGAATTCGGAACGGGGGGCCTGCGCGGCATTTTGGGCGCCGGGACCAACCGTATGAATATTTACACCGTGCGCAAGGCCACACAGGGCCTTGCCAATTACCTGAACCGGCGGAAAAAGGGCGGCTCGGTCGCCATCGCGCACGACAGCCGCATCAATTCCGGCCGGTTCGCCCGGGAAGCGGCCTGCGTGCTCGCCGCGAACGGGATCACGGCGCACCTGTACCCCCAGCTGATGCCCACCCCCGCGCTTTCCTATGCGGTGCGGTATCTGAAATGCGACGCGGGCATCTGCGTCACCGCAAGCCACAACCCGGCCCAGTACAACGGCTATAAGGCGTACGGCAGCGACGGCTGCCAGATCACGCTGGAAATGGCGGACGACGTGCTGGCGGAAATCAACCGGCTGGATATTTTCGACGATGTCCGCCACGACGATTACGACACGGCGGTGCGCAACGGCCTGATCGTGCCGATCGGCCCGGAGGTGGCCGACGCGTTTCTGGCCGACGTGAAAAGGCACAGCCTGCTGAAGGACACCCGCGGCGGGCTGAAGGTGGTCTACACCCCGCTGAACGGCACCGGAAAAATGTGCGTGACCCGCATCCTCGACATGATCGGAATCGACGACGTGACGATCGTGCCCGAGCAGGCGGAGCCGGACGGACACTTTCCGACCTGCCCGTTCCCGAACCCCGAGATCCGCGAGGCGCTTCAGAAGGGCCTGGAGCTGTGCGAAAAGGTGAAGCCGGATCTGCTTCTCGCGACCGACCCCGACTGCGACCGCGCGGGAATCGCGGTGCGCCACAACGGCGATTACGTCCTGCTGACCGGAAACGAGGTCGGCGTGCTCCTGATGGATTTCGTCGCGAGGAAGCGGCTGGAAAACGGCACCATGCCGAAGGATCCCGTCGTCATCAGCACGATCGTCAGCACCGACATGAACGACAGCGTCGCCGCCGAGTACGGCCTGAAGCTGGAGAAAGTCCTCACCGGGTTCAAATATATCGGGGAAAAAATCGGCGAGCTGGAACAGAAGGGCGAAGCCGACCGCTTTATTTTCGGCTACGAAGAGAGCTACGGCTATCTTTCCGGCAGCTATGTGCGCGACAAGGACGCCGTCGACGCCAGCATGCTGATCTGCGAAATGACGCTGGATTACAAGCGCGCCGGAAAGACGCTGGTGGACGCGATGAACGATCTTTACGAAAAGTACGGGTATTATGTCAACAAGCTGATGAACTTCGGGTTTGCGGGCGAGGACGGCATGAAGAAGATGGATTCCATCATGGAGGAACTGCGCCGCGAAGCGCCCGGGAAGATCGCGGGATACCGGGTCTGCGGAAGCAGCGACTACCTGCTGGGCCGGCGCCGCGACGGAGACACCGCCACCGGGATCGGCCTGCCGAAATCGAACGTGCTGGAATACCGCATGGAAAACGGCAGCAAGCTGATGGTGCGCCCTTCAGGCACGGAGCCGAAGATCAAGGTCTACCTTTCCGCTAAGGGAAAAACCCGCGCGGAATCGGAGCAGGTGATCGAAAAGCTGAAGCAGGCCGCCGGCCCGCTGCTGGGAATTTGAAAAAATTTGGAAAAGCCCCTTGACAAGCCGGGGGAAACCGAATATAATAAAGAATGTTATACAGAATGAACAAACGAAGTTCGCGCGATATATTTGAATCAGCGCCATGCGCAAGCATACAAGTGGTTATCCCATGTAAGGTCTGTATATTCAATACGGCTAAGGATTTTTCCTTAGCCGTATTTTTGTTTTTTCCGGAGAGTGGATTGCCGTAACCTTAGGACAATGGAGCGGAGCCGCTACTGGTGATATAACAGGGGCAGGCAGAAATTTCCATGGAACTGAGGATGATCAGATTTGGGGGAATAAAAAATGATAGTCAAACAGGTATTGATTAGAATCTATGTATTATGATATAAACGCCGCAATAGAGTTCTATGAGGGCCTATTTCATAAAAAATGCAGTTCAAGGTTTCGCTATCGGGAAGTAAATCTGAAATTAGCACAGGCTGAAAACGTTTTGATCCTGTGTGGTTCTGAAAAATCTTTGGAACCCTTTCGGGATATAAAAGCAACGTTTTTGGTTGATTCAGTGATTGAATACAGGGATTATTTATTAAAGCATGGTGCCACAATCATAAAAGATTTGAAAAAAGTACCTACTGGCGCCAACATGACAAGTAAAGCATACAGATGGAACGATTGTTGAATATGTTGAGCATAATTTAGAAGAAATCATTAAAATTACGATGCTTTTCCATGCGGTCAGGCGGAAGGCGCGCGGGCGGCCCGCTTTGAACGGATGAGTTCGGCGGTGAAATTCCACAGGGGGATCAGGTACAGGTAGAATGCGAACAGCAGGCAGGCGGCGGGCACTTCGATGATCGTGAGCGGCATCGCCGCCGCGATGTTCCACGGGATGAGGGGCGCCGCGACGATCACGGTGTTTTCGAGGGTGATCGCAAGCCGCTCCCGGTCGGGGATTTCCGCCTTGTTCAGCTGATAGGTGAGCATGACGGCCAGCGTCTGGTTGCAGCTGATCATGCTCGTGAAAACGGATGTGATCAGCGTCGTGCCGAAGGGCGGGACATGGGCGGACAGCTTTTCCACAACCCGGTTTACGCCGTCCATCAGGTTCGTTTTATTGAAAATTCCGAAATACGACGACGAGATCATCACGATGGCGCCCGCCCGTGCCATGGAAATCAGCCCGCCGCCGCCCATCAGGGCCGAAAGCTTCGCGTTGCCGGTGGAATAGCCGAAAATCAGGCAGCGCAGGAGGGCCGGAACCGTCATTCCCTGGGCGAAAAGACAGACGGCGGCGCCCACGGCGATACTCGCCAGCATCGCGATTTTCACATTCATGCGGAACAGCGCGAGCGCCAGAATCAGCACCGCAGGCAGAATCACAACGAGGGGCAGGCGGAAGTTCTGCCGGAAAAGCTGAAGCGAAGCCTGCGCCGCATCCATCGCGCCGCCGGCGGACTGCGGCAGAAGGTATAAAAGGCACGTCAGGGCAAACGGAACGGCCGCCGTTTTGAACATGCGTCCGATGTTCCCGTAAATATCCGTTTTGGTCAGCTCGCTGACAAGCAGCGCGCTCGACGACATGGGGGAGCAGCGGTCGCCGAAATAGATGCCCGAGAGCACCGCTCCGCCGATCCACAGGGGGTTCAGGCTCAGCGCGCGTGCGATCGTCATGCAGATGACCCCCATGGTCCCGACCGTGCCGAAAGATGTGCCGATCAAAAACGACATCAGGCTGCACAAAAGGAACGTAAAGAGGATAAAAAAGCGGGGGTCGATGAGGTCCATGGCATACACGATCAGCCACGGGATCGTTCCGCCGGCCCGCCAGAGCGCGGTCATCATGCCGATCAGCGCGAATACGATCAGGATGTTTTTCACGGTGCGCACGCCGTTCCAGATCATCAGAAGGACATCCCGAACCGGATGGCCGCGGGAGACGGCATAGCAGAAAAAGCAGATCAGGCCGAACACGAGGGCATATAAGACCGAAAAACCGCCGAAGATGCAGACCAGAAGGCCCGCCAGAAACAATCCCAACGTCAAAAGCTCCGCCAACCCGATTCCCCCAATTCCGTCCCGTGCGGCAATTCCAATTATGATTGCGGACCGTATTTGTTTCTCCCCTGCGGGGGAGAAACAAATACAAATTCCACCTCTTAACTGAAGATGCTATCATTATACTGCAATCAGACAAAAAATGACATTCCGAAAAGAATCCTGAAAAAGAGCAAAAAAATAAGGGCGCTGCCGCCGCTGCCGGCTGCCGCGCCCCATTTTTCCGCTTATTCTTCCCCGTCGTCAAACTGTAAAAACCGGTAGGCGGGCACCCCCAGCAAATCGGAAAGATCGAACAGCAGATCCAGGGAGATCGCCCGGCCCACATTGGTCGTCTCCACCGCCCCGATATAACCGGCGCTTTTGCCCAGCTTTTCCGCAAGCTGCTCCTGCGTCAGGCCTTTCATCTTTCTGAAATAGGCGATCCTGAGACCGAGCTTCCTGTGTCTTTCGCTGTGTTCTATCTTCAAAAGGAATCCCTCATCTCAATCTGTCATTTTACTGTAACATTCCAGTCAAGCTGCGGGGCGGTTTCTGTTTTCGCAATCGTTGCCGGAATCGCTGGAAGATGAGTCGATCGGAAGTTCATTCGTACCGCAGGGCTTCGATCGGGTCGAGCTTTGCCGCCTTGTTGGCGGGGTAATAGCCGAAGAAGATGCCGATCGCCATGGAGAAGCCGACGGCGATGATAATGGAGTTCAGGGAAGGAATCACGGGCTCGTGGATCAGAATGGAGCCCAGCTGCCCCAAAAGGCCGCCTGTGATGATCCCCAGAACGCCGCCGATCACGCAGATGATCATGGATTCCACGATGAACTGCACGCGGATCGCGCTGTCTTTCGCGCCCAGCGCCTTGCGGATCCCGATTTCGCGGGTGCGCTCGGTAACGGACACCAGCATGATATTCATAACGCCGATGCCGCCCACCAGAAGCGAAATGCCCGCGATGACCGCGATGGCGAGCGACATGGTGTCCATTACCCGGTTCATCTCGCTCAGCTGGGAATCCAGGCTTGTGGCCCGGATGCGGAACTTTTCGTTTTTCGTATAATAGGCGTTGAAAAAGTCTTCCGTCTCTTTAGAGACCTTCGTGTAGTCGGAGCCTACCAGCGCGCTGACCGTAAAGCTGAAATATCCGGGGTCGGCTTCGGTCAGGCGCTTGGCGGTGCTGACCGGGATGTAGAAGTTCGTCGTGTCGCTCTGGTCCATCATCGCGGCCATCACGCCGTTGGAGAGCGAAACATCCTCATAGACGCCGACGACGGTGAATGTCTCGCGCCCGCTGTCCATCGTGACCTTGATCGTCGAGCCGACGGGGTTTTGCCCGGACGGGAACAGGATGGCCGCCAGCTTTTCGGAAATCACGGTGATGTTTTTGGCGCGCTGGACATCCTTTTCCGTCAGGAAGCGCCCGTTCTTGATCTTGACGTTCCCGGTGGTGGCGTATCCGTCGTTGACTCCCGTCACGTTCACCTTATAGGTTTTGTGGCGGAACGAGATCTTGCCGGTGACGGCGTCGGAGCTCAGGCCCACGGCGTTGATTTTCCCGTCGAATTTTTCCTGATATTTTTCGATCATGTCGTCGGTCATCAGGTCTTCCTCATCCGTCTGGTAGCTGCCGTACTCGTTGTCCCTTGGAGCGAGACTCACTTGGATGTTGGTGATGCCGAAGCTTTCGAGCACACTCGTGACGGAATTGGTCATCGCGTCGCCCACCGAGGAGATCGCGATAACGGAGCCGATGCCGATGATGATGCCCAGCATGGTGAGCAGGGCGCGCATTTTGTTCGCGGCGAGCCCGGCCAGGGCAAGCCTGATGTTTTCCCACAGGTTCATGGCTGCGCCTCCCGCTCTGCCGGGCGCGCGGCCTCTTCATTGCCCCGGTCGCTTTCGATCCGCCCGTCGCGGATCGTCACGATCCGCTCGGTCTCCTTGGCGAGCTCCTGATTATGCGTGATCAGCACGATCGTCTTTCCCTGCTTTTCGTGCAGCGCGTGGAACAGGTCCATCACCAGGCGGCCGGTGGCGCTGTCCAGCGCGCCGGTGGGTTCATCCGCCAGAATGATGGAAGGGTCGTTCGCCATGGCGCGCGCGATCGCGACGCGCTGCTTCTGCCCGCCGGAAAGCTCGTTCGGCATATGTCGGGCGCGCTCGGACATCTCCACCATCTTCAGAAGCGTCTGCGCGCGTTTGATTCGCTTTGCGCGGGGGACCCCGGCGTACAGCATCGGCAGCTCCACGTTGCCGAGCGCGGTGGAGCGGGGGATCAGGTTAAAGGTCTGGAACACGAAGCCGATTTCCCGGTTGCGGATTTTGGAAAGCTCGTTGCTCGGCATTTTCATGGTGGGGGAGCCGTCCAGCAGATATTCGCCGGAGGTGGGGCGGTCCAGCGCGCCAATGATGTTCATCAGCGTGGATTTTCCGGAGCCGGAGGCCCCCACGATGGAAACAAATTCCCCGTCGTACACCGTAAGGCTGATCCCGTGCAGGATTTCCAGCTCGTTCGGGGTGCCGAGGTAGAAGGTTTTCACGATGTCGTGCATTTCGATGACGGGTTTTCTGCTCATGGCGCCGCCTCCGACGCCGACGCCGATTTCCCTGTTGGGGCGAGCGCGATCACCTTGCCGGGCGCGGCCGCCTTTACGTCGGAAAGGAACAGGGTTCCCGCCGAGATCCCTTCGCCGGTGATCTCCGTTTCAATGTCGTTTTCCAGCCCGGTTTTCACCGGAATCGCCTTCACGGTGTATGTACCATCCTTGTTTTTCTGCGGGGTGTAAATCGCCGGGCCGTCTCTTCCGCCTTCCACAAGCGCGTCGAACGGAACCGTAAGGACGTTCTGCTTTTCTTCCAGAATGATCTGGGCTTTGGCGTTCATGCCGATTTTCAGGTCGCTGTCCGCCGTCTGCACCAGAACGTCCGCCTCGAATTCCACATCGTTGCCCGTGGTTTCCTTGCCATCCGCGCCCTTTGAGGCGGCGGGGTAGATTTTCTGCACGACGCCCTCGTATTCCTTGTCTCCGGTCGCATCCGCCGTGACGACGGCCTTCATGCCTTCCTTGATGCTGTTCACGTCGTATTCCTTTACCTTGACCGCCACCTGAAGGGCGTTCGTATCCTCGATCACGAACAGCAGGCCCTGCGGGGTGGCGTTGTCCTCGGCGAGCACCTGCGTGATGGTGCCGGAGGCCGGCGCCGTGATGCGGTATTTGCTCAGGCTCGTCTTCGCCGACTGAATCTCGGCCCGAAGCGCCTCGTCGTTCGCGGCGATCTTTTCTGCCTCGATGCTGTCTTTCGCCGTGTCCAGCCCCTGCGCCACCGTCGTCTGGGCCTCGCTCAGCGCCCGCACGGCGCTGCCGTAGGCCACCTGCGCATCCTCGACCGCCTTGTTGTAGTCCCTCATCTCGTCGGCGGCCGCGTTTTCGGCGGAGGTCTGCGCGGCGGACAGGCTTTTCAGCGCCGTATCATACGCGCGCTGTGCGTCCTCCTGATTTTGGCGAAGTTGCTTCAGCGAATCTTTGCCATCTTCTTCTCTTTCCTCTTCATAGTCATCCAATTCTTTTTGATATTTCTCTAAAGTAGCCTTATCCGAGGCAAGCTCCGCTTCGGCTGTATCGAGCCGGGTCTTTATTGAACCATAGCTGGGGTCGGTGATATCGGTTGGCAGCAGCTTTTTAAGATTATCTACTAATGCCTGCCTGTCTTTTACAACTTTTTCCTGATCACTGACATCTTCTTTCAGATCATCATACTGATCGCCGACCTCTTCTTTGAGGTCGCTGTAAGCTTTCCTCGCGCGATCCAGCTTCACTTTGGCGTCTTTTAAATTGGATTGGTATGTAATCAGTTTGTCTTTCACTTCCTGATCCACCCGCGCCTGATTCACCGCCTGCTTGTTTTTCGCGTCATCCAGCGTCCGCTGGGCGGTGACCACCTGGTCCTTGGCGGTGTTGATCTGCGTGTTCAGGCCGCTGGAAAGCGTGCTGCGGTCCTGGTCGTATTTTTTCTGGGCCGATTTGATCTTCTGAGCCGAGGCCTGCGCCCCGGCGCTCAGCGCGATCTCCTTCTGCTTCAGGGTATCCTGCACGTCCTTGTCATCCAGCTCGCACAGCAGCTGCCCCGCCGACACATGGTCGCCGGCCTTGACCGCGACATGCTTGATGGGGGCCGCCACTTCCGAATAAACATTGGCGTCGTCGGTGCTTTCCACCAGGCCGCTCGCCTCCACGGTGCTGCGCAGCGTGGTCGGCTTCAGCGCCGCCGTCTGCACCTGCGCGGGAGCGGGCTTCTGATTGGAGAAAAACAGGTAAGCTCCGATGCAGCCCACGACGATCACGCCGGCGGCGATAAGAAGTTTTTTCTTTTTCTTCACAGTGCTGTCCTCCAGTTCCATTCCTTCGAATTGTGTGATTCAATTAATACAATAATACAATAAAAGCTCTGCCAAATCAAGAAGAGTGGAAAATTTTTTCAAAATAACAAAGTTCGTTTGAGTCCCAAGGAACTTTTCGGCTGAATTGTATCATTGGGCGCCGAAAGGGCTCGAAAAGAACTGCTGTTTTCCCTTGTCCGTCGCTTTTTGAGATCAGAAAAACCGGATTTCCAGCCTGTGTAAAGAGAAAACCGGTCGGATTTTGGAAGTTGTCACCTGTGCCTTATTATAATGCGTGGAAAGCAAACCTGCAAGCGATCAGGCATTGTTTTTTACGGCAGTCCGGCCCGTTGTAAAAATCGGTCGGACTGCCGTAAAGCAATGTCAGGACAACGCGGGCTGTTAAGCTACCGTAAAGCAATTGCTCTCAACTCAAGACAGCGCCGCCGGACAACGGCGCGCCGCGCCCTTCAGCGAGTGCGTCGTTGTCCGATTCAAAGGCGCGGTACACATAGCTGCCGGGTGGCGCGGTTCCCAAAGGCGGAGCCTTTGGCGAGTCTTTGGCGAGTCTTTGCATACTTTCTTCTCGCAAGAAAGTATGGGCCTGCCCCGGCCCGAGGGGCAATGTGGTGATTAGAAGAATTTCCTTCTAAAACGGAAAAGAAATATCTTCCGATCGATACTTTTATGATGATACCAAAAATTGAATAAAAGAATGAAGTACAGAAAACAGGGATGGATTCTGTGAATTTTTGCAAGTTTCAAAAATGAGCTTTTGCTTTGTTTTCAATTGAGATCGATTCTGATTTTGATTCATCAAATTTTTACTCCGCCCCTCGTGCCGGGGCGGGCACCTACTTTCGTGGAAGGACGAAAGTAGGCAAAGGCCTTCCGGGGGAGAGTTTCGATTCTCTCCCCCTGGTCCCCTTCTCAACGACACAAAGGCTCCGCCTTTGGAAACTGGGGACGCCCACAGAGGAAGCCGAGTGAATCGCGCCAAAGACAAGCCGGCGCACAGACCGCGCCGCCTTGCAGTGGCGCTTTCGGCAGTTGAGTGAGATTGAATCGGTTCGCTAAGCTGACAAAACAAATGCTCCCTGTTCAGGAAGCATAAACGCATAAACAGCACCTCGCTGGCCTTGCGCAATCTGGTCGGTAAATTTCAGTAAGTTGCTGAACAACAAATGCTCTTAGCCTTAGATAGCGCTAACGATCAAGGTCTTACACGATACTTCCGGATTGCGAATGCTCTAAACCTGAGACAGCGCCGCCGGACAACGACGCGCCGCGCCCTTCAGCGAGTGCGTCGTTGTCCGATTCAAAGGCGCGTTACACCTAACCGCCGGGTGGCGCGGTTCCCAAAGGCAGAGCCTTTGGCAAGTCTTTGCATACTTTCT
>ENA-UOOI01000666-UOOI01000666.1-fermentation-metagenome-genome-assembly--contig:-NODE-666-length-42223-cov-17.310615_pt1 | contig 42223 bp, 34 predicted proteins | sample MGYA00245779_ERZ724027 | MGnify/ENA primary metagenome ERZ724027 (study PRJEB28704, sample SAMN03018318) | fermentation metagenome | biome: anthropogenic terrestrial biome; feature: soil; material...
GTTAAGTCCCTATTTTTTCTTCATCATCTTCTTTTTTTTAGTCGGTCAGTAGTGATAATTTATATTTTCCTTTGTTCTCCGGGAGGGTATCACTCCCACCCGGAGTGATAGAGCCGTTTTTAGCGGTATCTACCGTTTGTCTGCAGGAATGCTGCAAAAGAATTTTACCATTCCACGTTTTGTGTTACCACAATCCAGGGAGCCACTTCCACATATACGTCCAGTTGAGCTTCAACAGGAGGATCGATAGTAGGATTACCGGCTTTTTTCAGGGTAGCCGTAATGTTGTACTGGGTGTTACGCATGATCTTGCCGTCAGCGGTATGGCCTTCATTGTATGTATAGCCGTCCTTAGCCGCATTCACCCAAATAGCATAATAGGTAAATCCTTCGTCATCAGTTGCTAGTCCAGGAGCTATGTATTGAACATCTCCTTTAAATAATTTACCTTTCAACACGATAAATGTTCCTTCCCGGTTTTCCGGAGTATCTGCCGTATTTTCGAACGCATAGAAGTAGTGCGCATTTTTCGGATCTACCAGTTTAGGAGCCGCGAGGTCGGGATTCGGCACGAATGCCTCTGCCAAGGTAGCGTCAGCTGTTGCGGTAAAAGTTGCGCCGGTGTATCCTGCGCTTCCCACATAGGAATGCAATGTGGAAGGATAGGCTGAGCCATACAAAAACTCGGTGCCGTTAACCAGTGATGTGCCGAAGAGTTTGGACGATTTGCGCGCGTTGAACAGGGAAACTTCCGTCAGTTCGAACTTGTCGTAAAAAGGATTGTCAAATTCATACGTCAGATTTACCAAGGCTACACGCGCGTTGATACGGGTAATGGGCAAGCGGGTGCCAAGGGACAGTTGTTGAGCAGCGTCTGCATCGTAGTTTGCATCGTCAGTTTTAAATCCGTATTGGTTCTTTCCCCCGACCAGCGTGATATCTACCGGTTCCGACGTCATTACCAGACCGGTGGAGATGTCTTGGGAAAGGTTTTTAAGTTGAGCCAATAGGGCCGCCTTGTTGGCTACTGCCCCAATATTGGCATTTGCTGCTACCACCATGTTTTTGGACCCGGCGGTTGTTTCAATGCCTTCCACAAAGGCTTCACCGTCATTTCCCTTTTTATAGCCGTCGGGTGTTTCACCGATGAACAGCCAAACCTCCACGTTTTTGATAGCGCTCTCGGCAGCCAATCCCGCGGGGGCAACACCGTCTCCGCTTAAATCACCGACCTGACGCGTTACAGGCGCTTTGCTGCTGGGGAACACTTTTACCGAAACAGTTGCTTCCGCACCTGTTTTGAGGTCCGGCACTTCTTCCTTGTTACAAGCCATTAAGCCTAAAGCTATGACTCCTGCTAAAAATAATTTTCCTAGTTTCATACGTTTTTAAATTTAAAAAGTGAGTAGTTTAGTTAATATATGTTTGATGTTGCGGAATATTCCCCTCTTCCTACATGTTATCATCTATATATTGCTGCAACTGATCAGCATTGTGGCGTGCATCGGCATTACCGTTCCGCACCGCTTTGTCGAAAAACTGCTTGGCCCTGGCTGTGTCTCCTTTCTGCGCGTAGGCTATTCCCGTCAGGTTCATGGCCATTGGGCTGTCGGGACACTTTTGCAGGTGTCGTAAAGCGGCATCTGCCTTGTTTACCCGCAACTCTCCGACAGCAGCGTTTATGCAGGCCACTTCCGCATCGGGAAAAGTTTCACAGGCAATATCGAACACTGTTTTGTACTCGGGACTGTCTTCCGGGTAGGTCTTGGCCACCAAATACATTTCGTTTAAGCTTAAAAGTTTGGGTCTTGTTTTTATGATTTTCTTGGCTTCTTCCACATTGAACGGACGGGAAACGTAGGCTATATTATAATCGTTACGGCGCAACGGGGGATAGAAGTCACGCAACAGCCTGTTGTAGGTTTGCCCGTTATCTAATGCTATAATGCGTGCATCCCGTGCGTCATAATCGGGTACGTTATCGATGATCTCCGCAATAGCGTCCTTGTTTGCCAGGTTTGATGCTACAACGGCTTTCCGCAGTCCGTTCCAATCTTCTCCAAACCACTCTACCTTGAATTGGCTGCGGGTATATCCGTATTTTTTTTCTATATACCGGGCAAATGTTTCGGCGCGCCGTTGCGACAGCAGCATATTCCTTTCCTCCGTGTCTTCGGGCGAGGCATATCCCGATATGGTGAAATCGGTAATAGTCAGGTCCTTGTCTGATTTTAACTCTTGAATAATTTTGTCCACTTTTGCCAGTTCTGCCGCATTGTTTTCGAAGTTGGGCAACAGGTCGTGCCTTCCCACAATGTAGTTGAGGTGCGCGCTGTAGCGTTCGCTGCGCTGTTTCACGGGCTCCACTTCGGGAACGACGTAGGGTATTCGGTAGTTTGGAATAAATTTGTCGGGCAAAATTTTTTGAGAAATAAGTTTGTCGGGTTGCGCTTCGCTACAATCGGCACAGCCGATAACCTCGGTTTTCAACACCAATTGAGCCTGCCGCTGCCACTCGTTGAACGGCAATGTTGTCTTGTAGTGCAACGTTTGGTTCGTGCCGTTGCGACGTACAACCTGGTTTTCAGCCGGCATGGAAAGGTGCGTTTTTCCTTTCCACTCAAACGGCCTTTCGAGCACCTTGTTTCGCAACGTGCCTTTCACGGCTATGGGTTCAAGTTTCACCTCGTTCTGTCCGGAGACTACCACGGGTGTGATAATCAGCATGTCGTTTTTGTCGAGCCTGAGGTTGTTCAGGTTAAAATCCATGCTCACGTTCGTGGTACCGGTCCTTTTGGATATGGCCTGATTTTCAACTGTTATTTGATCCATGTAGTTGACTTGTGCAAGCGCTGTCTCAACTGATACAAAAACGGCGACCGCCATTATTCGTAATATGTATATGTTTTTCCGTTTCATACGATTAAAATATTTTTTTACATCAATGTGTATGGAACTCGCTTTAATCATGTTCTTGGGTATGAATGATTCTCATGCTCGTTTCAGACGTTCTCTTTTTTTATTTGATAAGATAAATAAGGGAGATTGCCGCTTTGGTAATACCAAGGTAATTGTTGGTGCCGCTTGCTATTTTACTCCCGCACTTCACGCAGGGATATTTATCGTAAGTGAGGTATACATATCCGGCCCCAAGGTTAAATTCAAGGTTCCACCGCGGCGATACTACCCATTGGTATCCGTAGCTTAGTCCGCCGCCATAGGCAAAACCCTCGTACCGATAATCTTTAAATTTCGATAAGCGTCCTACCGGAATGTCCATTCCTCCTATATTATATTCTCCAACCAGTGCGTGTAATCCGAAGAAATGACCGTTGAAACTTTCACACAACCAATAACGTAATTCGGGTTGCACAATCCAGTGCTTGGCCTTTTTATAATCTTTAAAAGTAAAAGGGTTGAAGCCTCCTCCCACTTCGAGCGTGTACTTGCGGTTGAGGGCAAATTCCAGACCGGCATTTGGAGTACCGGCGGCAGCCCAATGGACGAGATTTGTTTTGATTCCTGCATTTTGGGTAAAAGCGAGTGAACAGCAAGCAACAAAACCGAATAAAAAGGAAATGATTCTTTTCATGAGTTTTTATGTTTTATATATTTGCATTGCCACGGTTTTCTTTTTTCTTTTTGCAAAAGAAATCGCGGAACATTTTCCTTATGAAATTAAAAAAGGGTGAAGAGACTTTTTCCATCGGATGATCATACGTGCCGTCGTTGACTTGTCCCGTTTTTTCGAGCAGTTGGAGCCTCTCTTCAATGAAGCGCGTAACCTCTTCATTGGTCATTTCTTCCGGTTTACCTCTTTTATCTTTCATGAAAATTTTTGATGCAAATTAAGGATAAACGGTCGCAGGTGTGTTAGGAGTTTTTGTGCAAAAAATTGACTTTTTTAAGCAAATATTTTTTCGAAATTTGACAATATTCGCTTTTTTATTTTTGTATTAGGCTGGCTATAAGTATGGTAAAAAGTCAAATATGGAAAGTGAAAAATAAGTTAAAACTTCTTTTTGATAAGATGTTTTTGAAGAATAAGGCTGTGGGGGTAATTTCTTTTCGGTGGAAATGCATCTAAAGTGGGGGGATTACTCCGTTTATCCAGGTAGCTGCAGCATTCAGGAGGCTTTTATCGCACGCGTTTTCGGTATTGGGAGGGAGTCATGTGGAAGAGGTGCTTGAATGTCCTGGAAAAATAGCCCATATCGGTAAATCCGCACTCGAGTGCTATTTCTCCAATCGGGGTAAGAATATCGGCATCAAGCAATCGTTTGGCTTTTGACATACGTATCCTGAGGATATAGTTAGAAATATTGTATCCGGTTATTGCTATCATTTTCCGGTTTAACTGCGAACGGCTCATGGCCATGTTGGAGGCCAGGTTTTCGACATCTATTTCGCCTTTTATCATTTGAGCATAGACCATGTCTGTAAGTTTGGTGAGAAAATTTTGCTGAGCGGTTGTTAGCTGGATGTTGGCCTCCGTTCCTTCGTTTAATGCCTGGGAAAATTTCTCCCTCAAAACTTTTCGTATTTCAAGCAACTTAACGGCCAAAACGTTTAGCTCCTCCGAATTGAATGGTTTGGTAAGATAGGCTTCCGCACCTGCTTCAATGCCTTTAATCCGGTCTTCTTCATTCCCCTTTGCCGTTAAGATAATGACGGGAATATGGTTCACCAATTCCGATGCGCGAATTTTCCGGCAGAGTTCGTATCCGTCCATCACGGGCATTCTTATATCGGTAATAATCAGGTCGGGGATAAAATTTTCCGCTTTTTCAAATGCTTCTTCCCCATCTTTGGCAAAGAGGAGATGGTATTTTTTGCCGAACTGGCTTCCAATGTAAAACAATACGTCGGAATTGTCTTCAGCTATAAGCACTGTTTCTTTGCTGTTGTCTTCAACAGCATGATGGTCTGGTGTCTCAACGAGTTGAGGAGTGTTTCTCTGCTTTCTGCATGCGGTCATTATTTCAGGTGGAATCCAGGTTGCCCATTTTTCGGTTCCGTGACGTAAAGGCAGGACCAGGGTGAATGCCGAGCCTTTATCCAGGGCAGTTACCACAGTGATGTTCCCGCTCATCGCTTTTACAATTTGGTGGACGAGTGACAAACCTACTCCCGAGCTTGTCGGCATGCGACTGTTTTCTCCCTGGAAAAAAGGCTTGAAAATATTTGGTAAATCCTCCGGATGAATTCCGCATCCGGTATCGACCACACGGATCTCTATCTCGTTGTTTTTCCGTCTTGACGAGATATAAACTTTTCCTCCCTCGGGGGTATATTTCAAGGCGTTGGCAATAAGGTTACACATCATTTTCTTTACATAATGGGGAACAAAATCCATGATAACCGTAGTTTCTGCGGTTACGAAGCGTAAGTCGATGTTTTGGTTCCTTGCCTGCATTTCAAAGGACTCCACAAGCATTTGTAAAAGAATGACGACGTTGCCGGTGCGCCAATCGGCTTTTCCGATGGTGGATTGAATTCGTGAAATATCGAGCAGCTGGTTAATAAGCTCCAGGAAGCTGTTGCCTTGTCTCATAATTACGGATCCTGCCGCCATAATCTCCCTTTCTTTTTTGAGTTGTCCCGATTCGAGTTGTTCTCCCAACCCTAAAATAACCGTGAGGGGGGTGCGGAATTCGTGTGTGATGTTCGTAAAGAAATTGGTACGTATTTTTTCTGTTTTTTGCAACATCCGTTGATTTTTCGTGCGCATTTTCAGGGCGTACAACAATGCCAGCAATGCTATCAGGGATATGGCTATCAATCCAGTAGCGGAATAGATAAGCGACTGGGTAAGCCGCCGCTTTCTTTCGTAATTTTTGCTGACGGTTGCAATGTCCAAATCCCGTTTCTTTCTTTCGAATTTTACGATTGTATTTTGTAAATGGATGTAATTCTTCGTATTCAGAAGGCTGTCGGCATATAAGTGAAACAGTTGGTAGCTGCGCAGTGCCTCACGAAAATTCCCTTGCCTTTCAAGTATCTGGTAATTGAGTTTGTACACCTCGGAGAGGTGTTCCAGGGATTTAATGTCAGTAGCCGTTTCGTGGGCTTCGGTCAAATACTTGTTGGCGTTAGGCTTGTCTCCCGTAAAGAAATAGGTGCGGGCAAGGGCTAAACAGGATTCCAGCCAGTGCCATTTATCGGTGCTGTACTTCATAATGTCATAGGCTGACTGGTATTCGAGCAGGGCTTTATCCCACTTTTTTTCCTTCTCGTAAAGGCGGCCGAAGTGATTGTGGCAGAGGGAAATCCCTAAATTAGACTTTGCTTTCCGGTTATATTCCATCGACTGGCTGTAATAGTACCGGGCAGAATCTACCATTCCTCCGGATTCGAATGTGGCACCGATATTCGCATAGTTAATAGCTTGTCCTACAGAGCTATCTACTTTTTGTTCGCCTAATAACGCTTCCCTAAAAACCTTTTCCGCAGCCTCGTTATTACCAAGCGTAAGCTGGATGTTCCCTATTCCATTTAGTGTGACGTTTCTATTTTTTATGGCAGCGGGTGATGTTTTATCACTATAGGTTTCGCAGTATTCCAACGCTTCGTAGTGGTAAGAGGAAGCTTCTTCAAGCGCACCAATCCGGCGGAAATTTGTCCCGGTGTTGTTTAAGGCTTGAATTATTTCGAGTGTATCTTCCAGTTCCCGGGCTACTTTTAGCCCGTTGAGACTGGTTTCTATGGCATCGTCAAAACGGTTGTTTTCGCGGTAAAGCTTTCCCAGTTCCCGTTGACCGATCATGATGCCCAACTTATTTTCATCCACGATAAAACGGTCCAGAAGTACTTCCAGCGAATCTATAGACCGGTTTGCCCATACCATACTATCCGTGAGTTTTCTGTCAGTTGATGAATAAACGGACAGTGTGTCATTCCCGTGTTGACAAGAGACCAGAAAGCCAAGAAGTAACGAAAACAACAGGAATCTTAAACAGCAAAGGTTTAGTATATACCTATTTCCTACGAATATGAAATAAATCTTTATTTGGTAATGATTTAATGCCATTTATCCTGAATTCATAAAAACAGAAAAGAGAAGAGACAAGACAAGCAGTAAGCAATTTATTCTAAAAACCCATGGAGTGAAGGTAATAATTATAAAGGAATCGTAGCCGCAATTGTAGAAAACTTCTACACAAGCATGTTGTTGCTGCTGAATTTGAATGACCCGTCGAAAATACTCATCGCGCTGGAGCTGCCCAGATTTATCTTGAGTACGAGAATGCAGGGGTAATACGGGTTACGTTATTGCTTTAGTTTTTAATTTAAAACACAAAAAAAATTGTCCGAATATTCGGACAATTTTTTTCTCTGTCTTTCACCCTGCAGATAAATCAGTTTTCTGTAATAACCTTGAAGCAATTGATCTTACTGATTGGTATGGCGGGTAGTTTTATAACAGCCTATTTTACAGTCAGGTTGTTCACAATTTGTACCGGCTTCAATGCATTCAGTTTTTCCATTAATACGGTAAGTTCCTTCTCCTTAATATCGCCCGAGAGTGTGATAATCCCATCCTTTACGGTGGCCGTTACTGTTTTATAGTCCTTGAGAAGATCAGGAAAGGCTGCATTGATGGCAGCATCGAGTGCTGTGTAATCGGGTGCAGGAGGAACCACTTCGATCTGGTTAACTACAGATTTCACATTTTCCACTCCGGCTATGGTGCTTTCGGCATAAGCCTTCATAGAATCATCGGCAACAGTTCCGGTTAAGGTAGCCACTTTGTCTGTTACGGTTACCATCACACCGGCCAGATCAGGATTGGCAGCCAGCAGTGCCTGAGCAGCGCTTTGAATGTCTGCATCATTTACAGTTTTACACGACGTGGCACCAATGCCCAGTGCCAGCACGAATAATGCCATTGATAATAAACGAAATGCTTTCATAACTTTTCTTTTTTAATTAAACATTGAACGTATCTTATTTAGACGATACTTGTAAAACGTTTAAACATCTGAAATGTTTTAAAAAAGAAGTATTAATTTGCAAAGATGGTTGTTTGGCTCAAAATATTTTTGTATAGTGATGGCAGTAGGGTGTAGATCCTTTATGGGCATAGTACTGTTGGTGGTAATCTTCAGCTTTCCAGAAAGTAGCAGCAGGTTTGAGCATGGTAGCCACACGGTATCCCTTTCCAAGGAGTATGTTGATATATTTTTCCGCGATTGCTTTCTGTGATTCATCGGAATAGAAGATGCAAGAACGGTACTGCGGCCCGATATCAGGCCCCTGTCCGTCCACCTGTGTAAAGTCGTGCGTTTCGAAGAATAGCTTCACCATCTCCTCGTAAGATGTGACAGAAGGGTCGTAAATCACTTCGGTGGTTTCCAGGTGTCCCGTATTTTTTTGACATACCTCTTCGTAGGTTGGGTTATCAACGTGACCACCCATAAATCCGACGTTTGTGTGTGTTACTCCCGGAGCTTTCATGAAAAAATATTCCGTACCCCAGAAGCAACCCGATGCAAAGTAGGCGGTTGCAGGCCCCTTCTGTTTAGCAGGCACGAACTTCATGGAAATGGAGTTCACACAGTGTCGTGTCTGTTTGTCTGTAAATCCTTCGCCCAGAAAGACATGTCCCAGGTGTGCCCCGCAGTTGTTGCAGATAATCTCGGTACGCCGGCCGTCCACATCGCGTACCCGCTTTACTGCGCCATCAATCTCATCGTCGAAGGAAGGCCATCCACAATCAGAATCAAATTTATCTTCCGACCGGTAAAGGGGAGCATCGCATCGTTTGCAGAGATAGATGCCTGCTTCTTTATTATTCAGATATTCGCCGGTGAAGGGACGCTCTGTTCCCTTGTGAATGATTACTTTCTCCTCTTCCGGAGTCAATAGATTGTATTTCATTTCAGCATGTTGATTGATGGTCGTTTTCTTTTCATTTCCCTGTGCGCACATGGTGAAAAACATGATGGCAAAGATAAGTAGCAGCTCTGATCTTTTCATTGATGTGTCAGTTTTTAACAAGTGAATACCTAAAAAACATTGACCTTTCTGATGTTCCACAATTTATCAAAGATACTTTTTGAAGGCATACTTTTTTCTCTGTTTCAAGTATTGCAAATCGGTATCGTTGTCGTAAGCCTCCCTTTCAAACCCGATGTTCAGGTATGCCTTATGTCTGTCCTTATAATGAATCCACTTTATGAACCATTCCACAATATACCAGATGTAAAATCCAAAGATAAACAACTCCAGCATCTGTCGGGTGTGGATCGTTTCGTGATTCAGTATGCGTTCGTTTAACGGTGCAGTACCTTTTTTTGCGAACACTATTCCGAACAGATTGATTGCCCTGAATCCTTTTAACGGAAGAAAACCGGAATAGATAATCTTCATTCGTTTTTCTGTTTTACAGAATACTTGAACCGGATAGAAGAAATGTTCCCGCGTTCCTCCCTGTTCATTATCCTGTTTTATAACCTTTCTTATTCTCAAAGGTAGAAACAATCTATAAATTTCGTAACTTTGCATCCTTAAAAATCGATAAATCAAAAAGAAACCAATATGAGTAACATTTTTTCCGCCAATCTTCCGTATAAAGTGGCAGACATCAGTCTGGCCGGATTTGGAAGAAAAGAGATCGATATTGCCGAGCATGAGATGCCCGGATTGATGGCAATCCGTAAAAAATATGCGGCTGAGAAACCCTTAAAGGGTGCCCGCGTGATGGGATCGTTGCACATGACCATCCAGACGGCTGTTCTGATTGAAACGTTGGTGGAGCTGGGTGCTGACGTTCGTTGGGCGAGTTGTAACATATTTTCCACTCAGGATCATGCAGCTGCTGCTATTGCTGCCGCAGGTGTTCCCGTATTTGCGTGGAAGGGTGAGACGCTGGAGGAGTACTGGTGGTGCACGGAGATGGCACTCCGTTTTCCCGGTGGTAAGGGCCCTAACCTCATCGTCGATGATGGGGGAGATGCTTCCTTGCTCATACATATGGGGTATATGGCCGAAAATGACGCTTCCACCATCGACAGGAATGGATCTAATCACGAGGAGCAGGTGATTCTCGATACACTGCATCGCATCCTGAAAGAAGACGGACAACGCTGGCACAGAACCATTGCCGAAATGAAAGGGATATCGGAGGAGACGACGACCGGAGTACACCGGTTATACCAGATGATGGAGAGAGGTGAATTGCTGGTCCCGGCCATCAACGTGAATGATTCGGTGACCAAATCGAAATTCGACAATCTTTACGGCTGTCGCGAATCACTTGCTGATGGTATTAAACGCGCCACCGATGTGATGATTGCGGGTAAGGTGGTCGTGGTACTCGGTTACGGTGACGTAGGCAAAGGCTGTGCGAAATCGATGCGTTCCTATGGTGCACGGGTGATCGTGACGGAAATCGATCCTATTTGTGCCCTACAGGCTGCCATGGAAGGGTTTGAGGTGACCACGATGGATGAAGCGGTGAAAGAGGGTAATATTTTCGTGACCACGACCGGAAATCGCGATGTGGTGACCATTGAACATATGCAGCAGATGAAAGATCAGGCAATCGTTTGCAACATTGGTCATTTTGATAACGAGATACAGGTGGACAAGCTGGTTAATTTCCCGGGAATTGAACATCTGAATATCAAACCACAGGTGGATAAATACACTTTCCCGAGGGGGAATTCTCTGTTTCTGCTCGCAGAAGGGCGTTTGGTGAATCTGGGATGTGCCACAGGACATCCTTCCTTTGTAATGAGCAATTCATTCTCGAATCAGACACTGGCCCAGATTGATCTCTGGCAGAATAATTATGAAGTGGGCGTATACCGCTTACCGAAGCAGCTGGATGAAGAGGTGGCCAGGTTACATCTGGAACAGATTGGTGTGAAACTGACGACACTCACCCGTAAGCAGGCCGATTATATTGGGGTAAGTGTGGACGGTCCCTATAAGCCGGATCATTACAGGTATTAGTATTGGGTCTTTTGCGGTTAATTTTCGATATTTTTGTGGTTGGCGATGATATGTTGCAATGATTGAAAGTTGAACAGAAAATTACTTGCTGATTTAATACTTTGATACAGAAATAAATACCTATAATGTGTAAAAAAAGCCGCTTTTTTATCGTGTGAACTGTTGTAAAAACAAAATAAAGGTTTTATCTTTGCACTCGCTTTTGCAAGAAAGCAATTAGGATGATTCGCTAGCTCAGCAGGTAGAGCACATCCCTTTTAAGGATGGGGTCCTGGGTTCGAGCCCCAGGCGGATCACATTCAAGGAAGACTAATAAAATCAAAGAGGCTGTTTCATTTTTTTGAGACAGCTTCTTTGATTTTATACTATGTTAAAAAGAACAGCAAGTTGGATCAACCCGACTTCTTGTGGACTAAGCATAAATATTGGTAAGCCTGAATAAAAAGTAGGGAATATGCTTTACCCCCCTTAATGTAGCCTTGAAAGATTTTATCTTGGCATTGAAAGATTCTGCCGAAGCATTTGTTGAACGTCGGTCAAAATAATTGATAATGGTCGTGTAATGGGCTGCTATACTTCTTTTGGCTGTATTGAAAGTCTTGAAGGCAGATTGTTCCACGGCTTCATACCCTCTGGATTACCCGTTTGCTTGTCCTGCCAACGGCGACGCCGTACACGCAAGATACAACCCTTGTCACGGATCGGAAAATCATGAATATCTACTGCCGGATAAAATCCTTTGGATATAAAACTTCTACCGGGCACCTCCGATGGGGACAACCCCTTCTCTTCCAAATGTAAAATGATTGTTCTATCTGTCTCTTCAACCTCCACTACCTCAAAGTAGTCCGTCATGCCCTGGGGCAACAATAAATCGTATCCTGTCTTCATGGACACAAAAGTAAAGGTTTTTAAATTCCTCCATAACTTTTAGGGTTGATCCAATAAAACTGAATAGCAATTTCACTTTTATTTATTCTGCCAATCAACGGATCAAAAAACAGCCATTTGGCGGAATTAAAAACAGCCAACTGAAAGAATGAACAACAGTCATTCGGAGGGATATAATTCACAACTATTTGGTTTGCAGTGAATAAATATCTATATTTGTAGCCTTATTTACTCAGTTATTCATTCTATTATTATGTATAAAAGCAGAATAGCAGACAAGCTACTTAGCAATCAACTCGAAGCAGCAGGCGTTGTACTTATACAAGGTCCAAAATGGTGTGGCAAGACAACAACTGCTAAGCAACAAGCAAAAAGTGTCCTTTATGTGGATGATCCGAGCACTCGTGAGGCTAATATTATACTTTCCGAATCCGATCCGTCCCTATTGCTCCAAGGCGATACACCTAAACTAATTGATGAATGGCAGGCCCGGTTCGTTAAATCTTTCAAAACAGGCATCACTACTGCAAGTTACAAATTATGTAGATGCTGTAGTTAACAGTGATATTTCAAGAGTTGATGGTGTGAATAGAGATGCAGCCTTTGCTCGCAGGTTGCTTCGTTCGTATGCAAGACATCAAGGGGGACAAGTTCCTGCTACTACCATCTATCAAGACTTTATAAGTAACAGGCTCCCAACAATGACAGAAGAAACAATTTCTGCATATATTCTTGCGTTAAAGCAAATTTTTGTTGTTGAAGATATGCCTGCTTGGAGTCCTAATTTGCGCTCGAAAACCACTATTCGCACTTCTGACACCCGCTATTTTGTTGACCCGTCCATTGCTTCTGCAGCATTGGGAATTGGTCCTAATGATTTGATTAAAGATCTGAATACATTTGGCTTACTATTCGAAACATTGGCAATCAGGGGTCTTCGGGTATATGCCGATGCTTTGAACGGGCAGGTTTATCATTACCGAGATAAGAATGGATTAGAATGTGATGCTGTGGTACATCTCAGAAATGGGAACTATGGACTCATCGAAATAAAACTTGGCGGTGAAACTTTAATAGAAAGTGGAGCCGACACACTAAAGAAGCTTGCCAATAAAATCGATACCGATAAGTTGCCCGCACCTTCGTTTTTGATGGTACTAACAGGAATGGGTACATATAGTTATCAAAGAGAAGATGGTGTACTTGTAGTGCCTATTAGCAGCCTTAAAAACTAATTGTCAGATAAAGTCTTAGCTAGTTCAACTTAGAATAAATTTTAACTTGAACAAACTTTCAACAATGAACATATACAAATATCCCATCATTACAGAACCGAATATTTTCGAATCATTGGTAACAGATTATTTGAACTATCAATATGGCACAACGAGTTTTCAAAAACTTGGAAGAAAAGGACAAAAACAATACGGAATAGATATTATTTCCATTGAATATAATTATGCCGTGCAATGCAAAGTTATTAGTAATACTCCTCGAACCAAGTCGCAACGCAAGAGTATAATGAGTAAGATATCAGATGATATTATTGCGGCCTACAACAGTCATTTACCTGTCAACAAACTTATCGTAGCTACTACTCTTCCTAGAGATGTAAATTATTATGGAAAAGAAAGCCCACTTTTTTACGTTTCAACTTTGGGTATGATTATGTTAGAGTTTTGGAGTTGGGATGATATTTGTGATGGAATTGCTTCCTTTTCGATTTTGTTAAATAAGTATTTTAAAAACTTCCTCCCTAATCTTGCCATTGCATCATTACAAGTATTACCTAAGTCTATATATAAGAAAACTGAAACAGGTAAACGAGAATCCTTCGGTCATAGCTTTTATTATCAGTATCAAAATAGGAAAAGTAGAAATCACCTACCAATTTTCGATGTTTCGATAATAAACAATTCCGATGAAACTGTTTTATTGACTTCTATAGATGTTTATGCTGAAAGAACTGCTGCTATGGCTGGCTGCCCATCAAAACCTATAGGAGAACTGACTCCGTATAAAAAGTATAAGATTAAGTTGCCTTTTAACTTCAACCATAGATACAAGCCAAACAAAACTACATTAGAGTTTGATAATCCAATATACTTATATCCTAAAGCTCCTCTTAGAATACAGTTACAAGGAGATAACGCAATTAATGCACCATCACGTGTTCGCTTTTTATTTAATTTCAATTCGGGAACAATAATGTCGGATTATATTTACTTTGAAATTGTTTCATCCTCGATGATGCCTATTATGCAGACTCATAAAATGTTGGTTAACTGTTTAACTGAAACTGAATAGAAGTTTAAAATTATGCTTACAAAAAACAGTCTTTTAAAACTTCTTTCCACTACGGAAAGCTCGCACGTAGAACGTACCATATCTACCGACATATTGGTCGTGTGCCGGAAAAGGTTTGGCTTATGTCTCGCAGGATTGCCACGACAAGAAAACAGGAAAAATAATAGGAACAGGAAGATGTGACGCATAAATGTCCTCTCTTCTAATTTGTAAAATCAAAGAGGCTGTTTCATTTTTTTGAGACAGCTTCTTTGATTTTATACTATGTTAAAAAGAACAGCAAGTTCTCATTTCTATCAACGAAAACGGTCCTTAAGAATGTCCACCGACAACAATTCTCATCACTTTCAGGTTTAACGCAAAAAAACGGATTATTTGATATAAAAGGCAGGTTCTCCAAAATTTTGTCCAACCCGTTGGTGTTGTCGAGTAATATTCATTGCTATATGGAATTGCTTTTTTTTCTTCTTTCATCGCTTTTCTTTTAATGTTATGAAATTATTCGGGTAAAATCCACCAAAAAGGTTTTGCTTTCGCCTTATAAAGAAACATATAGTGCATAAACAACTTCATCCAATGCCCGGCGAGTCCGATCTCGCCGACCGTATATCTGATGTTCCTTCCCCATTGTGGATATTTTTCCCAATCGGGAACAATCGGATAAACGGTTAAAACGGCTGCTTTACCGTTCCGAATGCCATATCCGGCGGATATGATGCAAGCAGCTCCCATTCTTGCCATCGATGCTTTGTGTTTAAATTCTTGCTTTCCGGTTTTGATGATGTTGGCAATATTTTGAGCAACAACTTTTCCTATTACGCTCGAAGGCATTCCAGTACGCGGCGCGGTTGCCGTAATCTGCAAACCGTTTTTACTGGTCATCGGTTTTGAAATGGTATGTGGTGGTGCGAAGGCGATGCCGGTGGCGAAAATATTGTTGTAAAAAGGACTGGCGTATGTCGATGGCCAATCCGATGTTGTCCACGTTTCATATGGCTTGGCGGTATAGTCGGCGTCAACTTTCATAAATCCGTTTGCCGCAAATAAAGTAGATGTGATATCTTCCCCACTTTTGTTGTATGCTCTGAGTCCCACACCCGCGAAGCTGGGAATGAGCATAGCAAAGTCGAACGGCTGTGAGAACGTTTCTCCATCTAACGTTTCGAAATGGATAATTCCTTTTTCTACTTTTCTAACTCCAGCTCCCACAATCCATTTCACACCGTATTCCGCAAGCAGCGATTCCGCGAGAATTTTGGTGGGTGTAACATATCCGCTTCGTTTTACAAATGCTCCTCCCATACCAAAATCGCCTAGCTCATACTCATTTGATATCCAGATGATTTCTGCCAGGTGCTGTAACTTTCTTTTTTTAACTTCGTAAGCGACATTTAGAATATACTCAAATGCGGCTCCCTGACATGTTGCCATTGGATTTCCTGTACCAACTACAAATTGTTGTTTTTCTCCGTTTTCCATTTTGGTAAAGCAATTTTGCAGTTGCTGCCACGTTTCTTCGGCGTGCAGATAGGTGCATACGGAATTTGTGTTTAGATGTGGTCCTAAACCTTCGGTTGCGTCAAAATTCAGTTTTGGTCCGGTAGCGTTTATTAAGAAATCGTAATCTATGGTTTCTTCTTTCCCTGTTTCTTCTCCGGTTTCATACTTAATCTTCACGAACCCTTTTTCATTTGTGTCACTCCCTTCGGGGTGAATAGAAACGGCAAGGGCTTGTTTAAAAACAATTCCCATCTTTTTGTAAACAGGTGCTAACGGAAATATCACCTGTTTGGTTGTCATCAAGCCAACCCCTACCCATATATTTGAAGGAACCCACTGATAATTGGCATTTGGACTGACAACGATGACTTCGTGTTTTTTTCCGAGTTTCCTTTTTGCGGAAAGAGCGGCTGTGTGACCGGAAATGCCTGCTCCTAAAATAAGTATCCTTGCCATTTTGTTGTGAATTATAAGGGTTAAGGTAATTTGAAACCGTCAAACTTTGATAAATTTCGCCTTGTCGGTTTGGCAAAACGCGCATTTAGAGTCAACCATCGGGGCTTCGTAAGTATTTCCACAAACCGGACAAACAAAGAAATCGTACGAGAGCGTGTTTTCTGCCTTGTTTTGCAACGCGGTCAACGATTTTTTGTAAAATTCGGCATGTTTCTTTTCGGTATCATCCGCCCAAGTAAACGATTTCACCGCATTATCCACCTTTTCTGCTTTTGCTTCTTCTATGAATTTTGGATACATCGTTGTGTTTTCATACATTTCGCCCTCAATAGCAGCTTGCAGATTTTCCGCCGTAGTTTTTACCTCAAAATCGGGTGTAAAGAATTCCATTTTCTCACCTAACCCTTCTAATACTTTGGTGTGGTTCGCAGCGTGAATAGCTTCGGCTTTTGAGGCAGCCTCAAACAATTTGGCTATGGTGTCGTTCCCTTCTTCGATAGCCTTTTGTGCAAAAGCGGCATATTTAGCGCTTGCCGTTGTTTCACCTTTAATTCCTTCTTTTAAGTTTGCAATTGTTTTTTCGGGTTTCTGATTGCAACTAACCAATACAAATGCGCACGATAGCGCAAAAAACAAGAACTTTTTCATAATTAAAATGCATTTAAAAAATTAATGAAAAAAATAACTAAAGTGGCATCATGAAACTATACACCAGGTTTCCGCCAAAGAAACCGGTTATTCCTACACAAGCTGCTGTGATGGCATACAGAATGAACGCGAGTTTTTTTAATCCCGTTTTTTCCCGTTTTTGACGGACAAGATAAAAGCGCAGCACGGAAGTTATTGCGGCTAAAATAACTGTTGTAAGGGCCATGAATTCGTGTCTATCGCGAAGTTGGCCGGCTGCCCCTTCCATTTCAGCCGTAAAAAGTATTCCCGACAACCAGGTAACAATTGCGGCCAATGTACCTACAATCAGTAAATAAAAACCAAACTTGGTTAGACAGATTTCCTTTTTATAAAAAAGAGCAACAACTTCGGCTAAAAAGCCAACCAATAAAAGTGCAATCGGAAAATGCACCAAAAGAGGGTGAAAATGAGTTGTGGGAAACATAGCCTTAAATTTTTAAATTAAACACAATAATATTCAAAGATACTCTCAGTTTTAAGGTTTTATCATCAGTATTAGTTAATTTTTTCCGCAAAATATAAATTTAGATTGATCATAATTAAATATTCACGAAAATATCGCCTAATGCCTACATTTACAATTCGATATGAAGGAGTGCAAACGGTCGTTTATTTAAAAAATAAAAAAGAAGAAAATAAAGGCTTTCAATTTTGCAACAATAAATCAGTATTTTTGTTTATTTTACAACGTAAGCAGTTTGAAATATTTATTGCAATATTTACCAGGAATAAATTGATAAGGGATTGCCAGGCAGATTGAAAAACATATGCACAAAATCGATCATATAAATCCTGTTCAATCAAAACTTTTAACTATTCATGCTATGCCCCAATTCCCCAATCTATCCCAAACCGAATTTTGGAATAAAACGGCAGATGAACTATTGCAGCAACTTCATACTTCCGAAAAAGGATTGACGGCTGCTGATGCTGTCGAACGCCTGAAACAGTACGGCGCCAATACGTTGAAAAAGAAATCGAACTCGTCAGCCGCTTTCCTTTTCCTGTTACAGTTCAAAAGTCCCCTTACATTGTTGCTTCTTGTCGCTGCCATTCTTTCTGTATTCCTTGGTGACAGAACCGATGCGATAATCATCTTTACCATTGTATTTATCAGTAGTTTTTTGGGATTTTGGCAGGAAAAGGGAGCAGCCAATGCCGTTTCCAAATTGCTCAAAATGGTGCAAATTCATTGTTCGGTTTTACGAAACGGTACAAAAATCGAAATTCCGGTCGAAAATATCGTGCCGGGCGATGTGGTGGAACTTACGGCGGGCGACGTGGTGCCGGGCGATGGATTGATTTTGCAATCGAAGGAACTCTATATGGACGAAGCGGCTTTCACTGGCGAAACCTATCCGGTGGAAAAAATGGCTGGAGTAGTTGTAAACGATGCACCGTTAGCCAAGCGAACAAATAGCGTATTAATGGGTTCCCATGTCATTAGCGGAACGGCGGTAGTGCTTATCGCCGCTACTGGAAAACAAACCGAGTTTGGGAAAATTTCGTCCCGCTTGTCGGGTAAAACACCCGAAACCGATTTTGAACATGGCATTCGTCGTTTTGGTTATATGTTGATGGAAATCACATTATTACTTGTAATGATTATTTTTGCTGCAAATGTTATTTTGGAAAAACCAATTTTAGATTCATTGTTGTTTTCATTAGCACTTGCTGTGGGACTCACGCCACAGCTTTTGCCAGCGATTATCACCATAAATCTTTCCAAAGGCGCTCGCGAGATGGCAAAAAAACAGGTCATTGTGAAACGATTATCGTCTATCGAAAATTTCGGAAGTATGAATATTCTTTGTTCGGATAAAACGGGAACCATTACTGCCGGAAAAGTGAGCGTGAATGGTGCGATTGATATTAACGGAAATGCATCTATCAAAACATATCGATATGCCTGGCTTAACGCATCATTGCAGCAAGGTTTTCACAATCCGATTGATGAAGCTATTTGTGAAAATTACACGGGCGACAAGAATCAGTTGAATGTACTTTCCGAAATTCCGTACGATTTTATCCGAAAAAGACTCACCATATACACTCAGGCTGATAATCAAAGGCTCGCCATTACAAAAGGTGCATTTTCTAAAGTAGTGGAAATATGCACACTGTCAGAGACGGGTACGGGTGATGTGGAAAATATTGAATTGCACCGTGCCGAAATTACATCCCGTTACGAAGCATTGAGCGCTGCCGGATTTCGGACACTTGGTGTAGCTTACAAACCGGGTGAGGCTGATAATTTCAACATTTCGGACGAAAAAGAGATGATTTTCCTGGGATTCGTCACACTATTCGACCCACTTAAACCAGAAACCGTGCAAACCGTGCAGGAGATTAATAATTTAGGCGTATCGCTGAAAATAATTACCGGTGATAATGCATTGGTGGTAAAAAGTTTGGCAAAAAAAATGGGGATTGCCGATGCCGTAATTATTACTGGAAAACAAATGGCTCAAATGAGTAATGAAGCCTTTCAGCACGTTGCGCAGTCGACACATATTTTTGCCGAAGTAGAACCCAATCAAAAAGAACGCATTATTTTGGCACTTAAAAAAGACGGTAACGTAGTTGGTTTTATGGGCGACGGCATTAACGATGCACCAGCACTTCACGCGGCCGATGTGGGTATTTCCGTAGACTCTGCTGTTGACGTAGCCAAAGAAGCGGCGGATATTGTGTTGCTTGCCTCTGATTTACATGTGCTAAAAAACGGAATAGCCGAAGGACGAAAAACCTTTGCCAACACGATGAAATATATTTTTATGGCTACGAGCGCTAATTTTGGAAATATGTTCAGTATGGCAGGTGCGTCGCTGTTTTTGCCGTTCTTGCCACTGCTTCCCAAGCAGATTTTACTGACCAACCTGCTGACTGATTTTCCCGAAATGACTATTGCCACCGATAATGTCGATGCAGGCAGCATATCGAAACCAATACGTTGGGATTTTCGATTTATCAAACGTTTTATGGTTACTTTCGGGTTGATAAGTTCCGTATTCGATTACTTGACTTTTGGCGTGTTGCTTTATTTTCTGAAAGCCAACGAACAGTTGTTTCAAACCGGTTGGTTTGTGGAATCGGTGATTTCCGCCACGCTTATCGTGTTGGTGGTACGCACCCGGGTACCCTTTTTCAGAAGTAAACCGGGGAAATATCTTGCATTGGCAACCGCTCTTGTCATCGCATTTGTGCTGTTTATACCGTTTTCACCGTTTATGAAATTGTTTGAATTTGTGGAGCTTCCGCCCATTTTCTTTGTGTGGATGATAGCCATTGTAACTTGCTATATCGCAAGCGCCGAATTAGCGAAAAGGTGGTTTTATAAAAAAATGGGCCAATAGCCCGTCTGTTCTTCACAAATCTGACTCTGATTTATAAGATTTTCGCTCTATCTCCCGCAGGCTTTCCATTTTCTTTTTAGCCAGGAATCCGTAGATATCTTCGAGGTGCGGAGTTACTTTTTGGTTGCCGAATTCGTATACTTTTTTTACCAAACCATTTAGGAAGTCACGGTCGTGGGAGACGACAATCAGCGTGCCGTCGAAATCGATCAGTGCCTGTTTCAGTATATCTTTGGTCTTCAGATCAAGGTGGTTAGTCGGCTCATCAAGGATGAGCAGGTTTACCGGCTCCAGTAGCAGTTTGATCATGGCCAGGCGTGTGCGTTCCCCGCCCGAGAGAACTTTCACCTTCTTGTCGATATCTTCCCGGCCAAACATGAAGGCACCCAGGATGTCCCGGATTTTTGTGCGGATATCACCGACTGCAATATCGTCGATGGTCTGAAAGACGGTCAACTCCTCGTCCAGCAGCGATGCCTGATTTTGTGCGAAGTAACCGATTTTCACGTTGTGCCCCAATTTCAATTTCCCGTTGAAGCTGGTTTCGTCCATGATGCATTTGACCAGGGTGGATTTTCCCTCACCGTTACGGCCGACGAATGCTACTTTTTCGCCCCGTTCGATGGTGAAATTCACATCACTGAATATTAGCTTCTCGTCGTACGACTTGCTCACGCTCTCCGCCTCAACAGGATAGCTCCCGGAGCGGGGCGCCGGCGGGAAGCGTAGCTTCAGCGCTGACGTATCTACTTCGTCCACTTCTACCAGTTCCAGTTTTTCCAGCATTTTTACCCGCGACTGTATCTGTAGCGTTTTTGAATAGGTTCCTTTAAAGCGTTCGATAAACTCTTTGGTTTCGGCAATCATCTTCTGTTGGTCGTCGTACTGTTTTTGTTGCTGTTCGCGGCGTTCTTTGCGCAGCTCCAGGTAGTGCGAATAGGTTGCCTTGTAATCGTAGATACGCCCCATGGTCATTTCGATGGTGCGGTTGGTGATGTTGTCCACAAACGCACGGTCGTGTGAGATCACGACTACTGCTTTGGCGCTGTTGATGAGAAAATCTTCAAACCATTCTACAGAATCGATATCGAGGTGGTTGGTAGGCTCATCCAGCAAAATAAGATCGGGGTTTTGCAAAAGAATTTTAGCCAGTTCGATGCGCATCCGCCAGCCGCCGCTGAACTCAGACGTCTTCCGGTTGAAGTCACTTCGTAAGAATCCCAGTCCAAGCAGCGCTCTTTCCACGGCAGCGTCGTAGTTGATCTCTTCGATGCCGTAAAACTTTTCGCTCAGTGCGGAAACCTGTTCAATGAGTTGCATATAATTGTCCGATTCATAATCGGTGCGCAGCGTGAGTTCCCTGTTGATGCGTTCAATTTCCTCCTCCAGCTGATGGATGTAAGAAAAAGCCTGTGCCGTTTCTGCGAAAACGGTACGTTCGTCTACGGTCGTAAGGTGTTGTGGTATGTAGGCAACGGTGAAATCCCTGGGTTTGGAAACCCTTCCCCGAGTCGGTTCCCGCACACCAGCCAGAATTTTCAGCAAGGTGGATTTTCCCGCGCCGTTCTTGCCCATTAGAGCAATACGGTCTTTGGGATTTATTACAAAAGAGATGTCCGAGAACAATGCCGCACCCCCAAACTCAACCGTCAATCCGTCAACCAATACCATATCTTTTTTTTTAGGCTGCAAAGATACGCTTTGAAAAGCGGTTGTGGAAATTTAGTTTGCAGGCAACAGGTTATCGGGGGCGTTTCTTGTTTATGCAAAAGATGGTTGGTCAAGGCCCTGTGACTGACTCAACGTTTTGCTTAATGATTAAATTTGACTTTTATTGCCTTTTCTAATGTCTTCGGGCCGCTTTCCTGTCTTTTTCAAACAGAAATCCGACAGGTGAGAGAGATTGGAGAAGCCCAGATCCGCTGCGATTTGTTTCAGCGGATAGTTGGTGTTTACGAGACAATCCAACATTGCTTCTTTCTTTATCGACAACATCCACTGTTTGGGTGTAATATTGAAATTGCTTTTAAAATGACGCGTAAAGGTCTTAATGGAGTTAAATCCACACTTTTCTGCCAGGTCATCCAATCTGTCTGTATAATAAAAATTTTTGATGACTGATTCCACAAAATCATTTTCCCTAGCCAGGTGGTATACAATGTTTACTGTCAACTGTCCTTTCTCCTGCTGCCTCGATATAACCTTTTGTGTACCGTTCTCGAAAAGCAGAATGCATTCCCGTACATTTCCGTATATGCTGGATACGTTTTGGATGCCTGAATGATAGGCTGTCTTGCTGCTTATTTCTGATTCAATCATACAATAGATGTTAGAAATTCAACCATTTCGGAATCTTCTATCTGTTACTCATGCGCAGCACCATGCTGATTCCCCCGGGATCAGTCGTTGCATTTCTTGTTCCTGAAACAACACCCGCTGCTGCGGGATTCCACTGTTCAAGTGCATGTACCGAGAACTTGTACTCGTGGTTGCGGTAGATGTTGTAATCAACCGGACTGGCAGGGGTATTTCGCACCGGAAGATAAAAGTCCATGATATTGGTGCTGGAAGTGATGTCCTGAAATTTTTTCCCCTGGAGCGTTCCTTTGGCATGCCCCTCACGATAACGAATCAGACCACTCCAATAATGACGGACTATTTGATGGGTACCTTTATTTTTACCCGAGGGAACCGTAATAACATCCAGGATGGATCCATGAATTCCTATCATTGTATTGGTAAACTCAGTCCCGTTTAAACTTTCGAAATTTATTCCCCCCGGTCCCAGCGAATAGATCCAGGGTTTCCAGGAGGTTTCATTCCAGACAATTTGTGTACTTTCTTCTCTTGATATCGTGTCCGGTAATGACGCCTTTGCTGCTCTTATATGCAGTTTTGTAGCATTTAATGTTTCAATTTTGTTTGCAAGGATATGTTCAGGAACGTAATACGATATTTTTTTTTCTTTCAGTGTCCAATAACTACCGTTCACTTGAGGATTTAAGTTGTAGGGTTCTATTAATACGTAATAGGTGGGTAAGAAGTTGCTATCATTGGGATTACTGTATATTTTTCTGACTTCCGTGGCAAAATTTCCTGCGTTCAAATTCAAGGGGGTGGGGTCCACAAACCCGTCGCCATTGGTATCTGTATAAAATGATTGATAGCATTCATCAGCGATTTGCTTACCGGCAATAAAATTGCTGTCCAACTTGTTTTTATATATAGAATATGCATTGTTTCCTTTTCCATCGCCTGTGTACCAGATCCTTGTGTCTTTTGCCTCTTGCACTTCGTAGGTATCTGCATCAATGTTTAATAAGATGCTCCCGTTCCAGTCCCGGTCGTAATAGCCCAACAAAGGAGCTTCCAGGCCGAAATCGATTTCCTGATATGTTCCCGTATATGGGGGAACCGGTACAGTATAAGGGTTGGGGTTTGGTGGGGTTGTCTGTAATCTGTTGGGTGACCAGAGGTACTGCATTGGCACGTTGACCAGCCCCATTTTCAGAATAAAGATATAGCTGGTCTCCGCATTGTTTGTGGTGGGTCCTTCCGGTATCGGGTAACTGGATATACTATCAATGGTTACTTTGGCCATGGTGCGGTCCAGTTCAAATCCTTTCAGACTGCTGCCCGATCCCCGCAAATCGGCTAGGTATGGACTTTCCCTGGGCCTGCCCGGAAGAATGTCGAACTCATCGAAGGTGGACATGATGAAGGGTGGTTCATCGGGTTTGCCCTCTGTATTGTAGGTTACCTTGAGGGGATTGGTGTAGGAGAGGGGTGTGTTGACCAGTGCCTGCATCTCCGTCAGGTTGGTGATCGTGTTGAGCGCAAGAGTAAGCGTCTGATTGCTAATTTTCACGATGTTCTCATTCAACACTACATACACAATGCTTAAACCGGGTCTGGTTTCTACCACGATATTGGAAAAGTCGATCTGCCAGTCGCCTGTTTCCGGATCCTGGGAAGCAAGCGAAAGGTTGTCGATATCGAATAATTCGTTGGTAACCACCTGTCCTGTTGCCTTTGAAAAGACCAAAATGCGTACCGATTCAATGGTGATGGATTCTACTACTCCGGTAGCATCGGAAGGCAGGATGATCTGCGAAGAACGGAAACTCATGAATGTGGCATCAGGGTTACTTTCTTCACAATCTGTCGGAATGTCGTTAATGCAACCGGTCCATAACGGCATTAAAATGATGAGCAATATCACTAAACGTTTCATACGATTATTCAATTTTGATTGCCTTGCAGGCAAGTTATCAATTATCCGACTCAAGATAAACTAACATAAACATACCGACTACACTTGCCGGCTCAATAATCTGACTCGACATCCGTATTGTAGGTGTGTACCAGCCAGTCGTTTACCCACACTTCGGTAACCACGTAAGTGTCTTCCTGCACCTTGAAACGGATTACGAAATCGTGGTCACAATTCAGGTTCACATTTGGATTCTGCAGCAGCACGGTTTCCAGCAAATCCTCGTCGTACAACACCTTGTTTTCTTTTTCCCTGAGAACAATCCGGCCGTCGTACCCTTGCTCCAGCCTGAGGGTAGTGAATTTGGCCGAGAAAATATTGTTGCTATAGGAGTATTCGGCTGGATATTGCATTGGCTGTCCGGTCGTCAGGATATTCCCTTTCACTGCATAGTCACTGTTGCGTATGCCTATTTCCACGTGATAATTCTGCGGTGTGACAACTCCCTCCACAACCACCTCAATCCGGTTGGTATAGAGTGCCATTCCAATAGCAGTATGTGCATAATAGGCACCCAGCACACTCTCCGGATCAGGCAGCGACACATCGCTGCTGCTACCAACATACAGCGAAGTGCCTTTCAGGTTGTCGGCCACTCCTGCAGTCTGTTTCATGCGAAGAAGCAGGTCCTCTTTTGTGGTTGACCCTTGTTGTAGGTTTTGCAGCTCATAATGATCGTCTATATTCGCCCAGGCTACAAAGGAGTATGTTCCGTGCGGATAAATTGGAATCAGGAACTCATAGTCCGATGAGAGTGTCACGTTTGACGCTTTATATTCCGATACAAACTTGTTTTCGGAATCAAATACATACACATTCAGATTCTTGATATCGGCCGGATAGAGAGAGTCTACATCGCAAGGAGTTTTGGTGTAAAATTTGAGATAGACCCCTTGCGGGCAATCCAGCATTTGATCGTAAATCACTGAGTCGCAACCTCCACCCCAAAAGAATACCCCGGTGATGAATACAAGTGTGGCGACTATCCTGCTGCGCAGATTTCTCTTCATATTTGTCAATTTTATCAGTTTTTTGTGCGTTGTGCGAAGAGGAAAACCCAATCTCCTCTTCGCTATTCCGGTGCTATCCTGTCTCTAAGGGGATTCCTGTTGAACTGAATTCAAATCAGACGAGTCCGGAATCTATAAATTTCATCAAACATTTGACGATTCAAGTTGAACCGGATTCATTTCAGACCCTTTTCGGATAGCACGTTGGTTGTAAAAGACCTCGTTCACTTTGTTAATAATGATCACATCGTGCTTAATACATTGTTCCGGGATCTGTCAATGAATATTGATAGCTGTGGATGGTCCACGGCAGTACCTTTACGGATACCGACAGGTAGGTGTAATCGGTCTTCAACAGATCTTCCGGGTTAATTGGATTGTCTGGATTATCACTGTCGTCGGGATCGACTGGATTTAAAGGATTGTTGGGGAGCCCCATGCGCAGAAACTCATTGATATGGGCATGATATACCTGGTTGCGAATAGTGGGCGATACCTTCGGATTTGGATCAGCAGGCGTTGAAACCATGCTGTTTGGATTCAACCAGAGCACATATTTCATGATGCCATTGGTAAACTCGGTTGCTTTCTGTCCCTGTGCTTCGGCCAGGGCGCGGGTGCTATAAAACTTTTTGTCGTTTTCACCCCAGAAGACGGTCGTGGGTACAGTAAATGCAGGAGTAGCACCGTCTACCATCAACGGCATAAAAGTTGCCCGAATCTCGAAATAAGTGGTGTTGCCTTTTTTGTAATTTTCTCGTGCATTGGCATGGTTCACCGGCAGCACAAATTTGCTGGTTGCTTCCGTGGCGAGTGGAGTGCTTACATTGGCTGCATCATAAGTCCACTCGGTTACCGATGTGAAAGAAGTAAGTCCCGCGTAATCGAAATTGGTCATATTTACAGAGGTCCAGTCTGCAAGAGCAGCCGGAATAAAGCCATATACCGGTGCCGGTACCGTGTAATCGGACTTCTTCATGATGTAAAAGTTCTTGTTACTCTGTCCCACGGCGTAGCTTACCCCGGTTACTGTTGCGATTTGAGTTTCTATACCCCCGACTACTGCTTTCACAGGCCAGCCTCCTCCAGTTGCCGGAGTCACTGTCATAAAAGCACGGGATACTACACGTTCCACATTGACCAGGACGTTGTTACTCCCCGCACCGCCAGCCTTGGCAACCTCTTCGCTTACACCTCCCACCACATTTATCACGTAATTATCAACATCGTTGGTCATCATGATGGTTTCCTTTCCATTTGCATTCAATCTCGCAACTTGGGCGGCGACCTTTTCCGCTGATGCAGCAAAGGCTGTAGCAAAGTTTGTTGCTGAGGTTGCTTTCAGTGTACTCAGAATACCTGCTTCTCCGTTTATTACTACGTAGACACGTACGCTTTCACCTGCGGTTGCTTTCAAGGCCAGGTTAGGATGAAGCACACCATTGACGTCAATTTCCTGAAATGCGCTTTTCGAGAAAGAGTTATAATCCACTACCCCTTTTGCCACATTCACTAAAAAAACGTCCACGGTTTCCAGTGTGTCACGTCCTGTCCAAGTCCCATTCTGGTTGTAGTCTTCGGGCAAAGCTCTAGTAGTAGCTTTCCCCGGGAATTTCACGGTGATGCTGGCGTAAGAGTCGCCCTCCTGTTGGAGTACTTCCGGCTGATCGTCGGCGTTACAAGCCATGAAGCCGATAGCTATGGCTGTAATGAAGAATAATTTGTAAAGTTTCATAGATCTAAAAATTTAAATAAGTGAATAGAATTGTTATTTAACTCGCCTGTTTTATTGTTTTTCAATGGAAGGTTGTTGCCTTCCTTGGTCGGGTTTATGTTGTGAATTTATTGATTGTCCATTGCTTTCATTAGTTGGTTCAGGTTTGCTGCTGCCGTGGAATCACCGTTGTTGGTGCCCTTCTTCAGGTATTCCGCTGCCAAGGTCATGTTACCCAACCTGGCATGGGTTACTCCCAGGTTGTTCCATGCCCTTGGATCCTCTTTCACCGCCTCCATCCTTTCCAGAGCAATGGCGAAGTTGCCTCTTTCCAGGTCTGTTGCGGCGCTGTTGATGATGGCGATTGGATCATTCGGGAAGAGCCGTACGGCAATGTCGAACACCTCTTTGAACTCCTTGCTCTCTTTCGGATAGGAATGTGCTACCAAATACATCTCATTCAGACTCAACAGGCGTGGATTGCTCTTGATCTGTGCCTTTGCTTCTTCCAGGGAGAAAGATCTGACATTGTACGCAATCCGGTAGTCTGTGCGTCTTAGGGGAGGATAAAAGTTGTTTAGCAGAAAACGATAGCTGTTTCCTCCGGAGAGTCTTATCAGTTGGGCATCGCGTGCATCGGGTGGGGTGACCTGATCAATGATTCGGAGGATCTCCTGTTTGTCGGCCATATCGCTACTCTCCACCGCCTGTCGCAGTCCATTCCAGTCTTCGCCAATTCCCTTCACACTTTTAATTCTGCTGCGTTCGATCTGATGCTTTGTTTGCAGGTAATCTGCGAAGGAATTGGCTCTTTTTTCAGAAAGGATACGGTTGTATTCCCATCCTCCTTCGGGAGATGCAAATCCTTCGATCATAAAGTCGGTGATGGTCAGGTCCTTGTTGTCGTGTACCTCTTTGATTACCCTGTCCACCTTCTGAAATTCTGCTTCGTTGTTTTTGTATTGTCTCAGCAGGGCGTACTGATCGAGCGGATAGTTGAAAGAGGCGCTGTGTTGCTCGCTTCTGACCTTCACAGGCTCCGGCTCCGGCTCAATATAGGTCAGCTGCCATACAGGTATAAATTCTTCGGGGAAGATGCGTGCGAGCAGAGTTGTCGCTTCGTTTCCCATATCACATCCGGCGCATCCTCTGTTTTCGCTGTTCAGCACCAACGAAGCATCTTCCATCCACGGCTCAAAAGGAATTGCATCCTGATACAGGAATATTTGTGAACCGCGGCGCTCTTTCTTGATTATCGCAACCGGGTTCAGCTTGCCGAGGTTGTTTTCCGTATTCAGTGAAATCTCCCTCTTTACCACTTTGTTCCTGATTGTACCGCTGATGATGACCGGCGAAAAAGAGGCATTCATGTTTTGATCGATGTTCGATTGTAACAAGGGAGTAATTATGTGTACTTCATTTTTACCAATTTTGATATGGTTTACATCCAGTTCCATATCAATCGAAACGAGATCGCCTTGTCTGCTAATCTGCACTTGCTTCGCTATGGCCGGATCGTCAGGACTCGATTGAGCCGCGATTGGCGTACAGCATACAGTACTCAGAAAAATGAAAGCAAAGAAGCGTGCGGGGTTTGATCTTTTTGTTGACATGGCCTTTTATTTTATAATGTAAATAATGGAGATGGCACCTTTTGTGGGGCCCAGGTACTCATGTACATCTTTACCTTGCGAAGTGCCGCACTTGGTGCAGGGGAATTTTTCGTAGTGAAATTGTGCGTAGCCGCCTCCCAGTGTCAATTCAAGGTTCCATCGATTGTTCAGAATCCACTGATAGCCATAGCTGATGCCTCCCCCGTAAGCATATCCCTGATAGCGGGAGTCTTTTTTTAGATTTTTAAAATGCCAGAAAGGAATGTCCCACCCGCCTACATTATATTGTCCGCCGAGTCCGTGCAGGCCAAAGAAATGACCGTTGAATTTCTCGCATGTCCAATAACGAAACTCACCGTAAGCCAGCCAGTGTTTCAGGTATTTATTATCAGGTAAGGTAAACGGATTAAATCCACCAGAGACCTCAAATGTTGCTTTCTTGCCCAATGCGACTTCTATTCCGAGATTCGGGGTAATTAAACCCCAATAGGGAATGTTTGTTTTAATCCCTGCTGTCTGTGAGATAATCACAGCAGAATAAAGGAGAAAACAGCCAAAAAACATCCATGTTCTTTTCATTGCCAATATTTTTTTGATGTAAAATTAGGACGACAGAAATGGGATTGTTTGTCCAGAAAAAGCGACTTTTTGAACTTAATCGGCATTAACTAAGGTTAAATTATAATTCAAAATCTATTTGTGTGGCTAATTTAATTGATTATCAGTGTAATATATGGTCAAATTATTTTGCATAAAAGGGTCGGGTTATTTAACAAAAAAGACATTTTTTTTAATTAAAAGGCACCAAAAACGGGGTGAAAGTGACTCTTTTTTGGAAGATAAACTATCCGGTAAGTTGTCTTTTTTATTAAATTGAAAAACTTGTGGAGAAAGAATGTGGTTTTGCAGAAAATGGACACCTTTTATTGGGGAGGATGTTTGCTAATTTGCATAGTGTGTAATACGCTGGAATGAGGTGGGGGTCATTCCAAACTCTTTCTTGAAGGTGCGTGAGAAATAAGCAAAGTCGTTAAAGCCACACTCTGTGGCAATGTCACCAATAGGTTTTTGGGAATGAATGAGAAGTTTCTTTGCCTTGTTAAGCCTGGTCTTTAATATGTAGTTTGTTGTGGTCATTCCGGTGATTGCTTTCATTTTTCGGTTTAATTGCGAAGAGCTGAGACAAACCTCGGAAGATATCCTTTCTATTATGTTGTCGGTATTGGTTAACTCTTTATAAATATGATTCGTCACCTTTTCCAGAAAATCGAGGTTGACATTTTTGCTGTTGTTGGTATTCTCTTCTTTGCTGGCACTTAAACGCATGAACGGATTATATTTCTCTCTCAACTGTTTTCTTGTGGAGAGAAGCTGATCCATCACGACCAACAATTCATCTTCGTACACCGGTTTGGAAAGAAATGCATCGGCACCGTATTCAATACCTCTGATGCGTTCTTCTTTTGAGTTTATCAATGTGAGCAGGATGACTGGAATATGATTTGTTGCCACCGATCTTTTTATTTTCTTACATAGCTGAAATCCGTCTACTAAAGGCAGTACAGCGTCAGAAATGATCAGATCCGGTATTTTTTCCTGAGCGGTTTTAATCGCATCTTCGCCGTTCCTTTCTGTCAGGACAATATATTTATCTTTTAGGACAGAAGTCAAATAATAGCTCATATCTCTATTTTCCTCGACAATCAGTACCACTGGCTTTTCGTTGTTCTCTGTTTGCAGCAGAGGTTTTTCACGGATGATTGTGCAAGGATGTTCGACACATTGTTTGTGTATTGTGACAGGTTCTTCGCTTTGTGGAATGCGACAGTTGTGCATCGGTAAGACCACGGTGAATATGGTTTTATTATTGGGTTCACTCTTTACATCGATTGTCCCGTTCATTTTTTTCACCACTTGTTTTGTGATTGTTAGTCCTACTCCTGAGCTATAATCTGCATTTTTATCACCATTTCCCTGAAAATAGAGATCAAAAACGTGTGGAAGATCAATTTCGCTGATCCCTGGACCACTATCGGAAACTTCGATGGTATAGTTCTTTTTGCTACAATCACAATTTATGGAGACGGTGATGTTGTTGTCCATACAATATTTCATCGCATTACCTATCAGGTTGTTCATAATGATACGCAGGTATTCAGGTATGTAATCCATATAAATTTCCGATACGTTGCTATGAAAAACGTAGTTGATTTTTTTCGTTTCAGCCAAGGAAGAGAAACATTCGTACAAGTATCTGAAATAAGAGATGATATTGCTGTTCACCATTTTATCAGATTTGTCGTTTTCCTGTAAATTGTCTACCGTGGCGATTTCATTGATCAACAAAAAGAGATTCTCTGACTGGCGGGAAAGTATTTCCAGTTCAATAGAGTGATCGATGTCGTTGTTTTTGAGGTTTTTTTTTAACCTCTCAACAAGTCCAATAATGATGCTGGCAGGAGTTTTAAACTCCTGTGAAGTCTTCATGTAAAACCTGGACTTAAGTTGTTCCATCTCCAGGGAAGCCTGATTTTTATGTTTTCTGAGCCGGGAGTTTTGAATCAGGATTGCAATAATAATAATAAGGAGAGTAATCAGCAGCAAGGTCGCATAAATTGTCTTTTGTATTTTTTGTTCTCTGAGTTGATGCTCCTCGTTTAGTACGTTCATTTTCGCTTTGTCTATCTCTCTCTCATAATTTAACCTGTGCACCATGATTCTGTTGCTGTTTTTTTCACCGTAAAACATTGTAGAATATTGATCGCTGAGAGAGCGTTCTTCCAATGCCAAAGAGGCTTTTCCCTCTTGTCTGTGAAGTTCGGACAAGAGGAAGTAGACTTTTCCCAAATAACCGATGAGGTTGAGTTCACCAGAAGCTATTAATCCTTCATTTAAATAGGTAGCTGCTTTGGAAAAATGCCCTTGTTTTATCTTCACTTCACCAAGTGAAAGGCATGCGTTCAGCCAGTTCACTCTGTCCGATGTATGCAGAAGTGAATTGTATGCACTTTCCAGGTATACCGATGCATTTTCGTAGTCTCCTTCTATTTTATACAAATTGCCGATGCGAACAAAACAATTGCTTACGCCCGAAGCGGAATTGAGGTTGATACGGTATTCCAAAGATTTGTTGTAATATGCATAAGCCGAGTCATACCGCTTGCTTTGTTCATATGCCATACCAATGTTCAGAAAGCTCTGTGCCTGTCCTTCAATGTCATTTTGTTTCAATTCTATTCGTAGCGATTCTTCAAAATAGTCGATAGCACCGTCCGGTTGATTTAAGGATAGGTAAACTTTTCCCAGACCATTCAGTGTCTTTGCTTTTTCTTCCTCTATCTGCTTCTGTTCGCCTCTTTCCGGATTGCGTGTTTGCAACATGGCTTTGAAATAGTATTCTGCAGATTCGTTATAGGCTGCAATCTGTTCGTATACGATAGCTAAATTATTCGAAGCACGAATTTCATCTAGCTGTTTGTGGGAGTTCTCTGCTGCTTCAAGAGACAACCCGTAGTAATATATGGCTTTAGCATATTGGTATCTGTCAAGGAAATATTTACCCAGTGACTCATAAACACTCATTATTGCATACGCATCGCTGTTGGAAACAGACAAAGCAAGGTAACTGGAAAGGGCGATTGTATCGTTCGATATAATTTTTATGAGCGAGTCTATGGCAGCATGATTATTATGAGAGGAGGGCGAATCCGCCAAAAATTCGTCCGGCCGAACTCTGTTGCACGCAACCACAGTGAAATATGCTATAAAAATCAAATATTTCCATTGGTATATATTATATGTCTGATTTTTCAATTGCATACTATTTCACATTCGTTTTGGTCGTTACCTGTTTAAAAATATCTGATAATATGTAAAAGAGACACATGATTACAAAAATAAGACGTATATTTTTTAACATTCTGTGGGAGAATGCCATAAAGAAAAATAGATGTCACAAATTTGTAATAAATATGTCCGTAAAAATAGTGCAAAGAAAAATCAACGAGTAGTAAAATCAACAAATATTTGTTGTCGATATTACCATACTTTAAAAAAATTTACAATAACAAATTTTTATTGATAAAATTGTACAGGCGAGAAAACAACGAAAGAAGGGGGAGGCTGGTAATTATTTTAATCTAGCATACTTTTCCACAGCTTTGCAGTCATTCCAGTATATTTTTTAAAACATTTGCTGAAATAACTTTTATCGGAATAACCAATTTTTTCGCAGAGATCGTCGAGGGTGATATTTTTGTTTGCTGCGATCATTTTTTTTGCCTCTTCAATGCGAAGTCCGTTTATCCACTCGTTGAAAGTTTTCTGTTTGAATGTATTCAGGTAATTGGAAAGATATGTTCTGTTTGTGGAGATTTGCATCGCAACAATTGCAATGGTAAGATCAGGTTTCATGAATAATTTACTTCTTTCCCATTCGTTGATTGATTTTTCGATCTGCGAAAAAGTAATGGAGGAGGGTTTTGTGTTTTTTTCCGCTTCATCTTTGACGGCAGGCTCCATACAATCAAAAATATTGGTGTAATTGAGAAAATGGATGGCGTACAATATATAAAAGGGAATGATCAATAAGGGAAATAAGAGGATGATATCCGCGAAGAAAAGACAAAAAAGAATCACGGCAATGCTCGCCAACAATATTAATATATTTGTGATGTATACCCATCGCAAATGATCGGGACAGTTTTCGGTAAAATAATTATCAAATCTCTTTTTGTAATATCCGTGATGTTTGAAAAATATGAAAACAGTACAAATCACAGAGATGGCATAAAATATCAGGAGAGAGTAATACAGTATTTTAGCAAAGCTTCCTTCCCAATACTTTATATAAGAGCCTAAATTCAGCAACGATAGGACTGTTACCGGAATTAAATGATAGATCATTTTTTTGATCGATTGTGATTTTAAGTCGATGAGAGAGATATTGACATGCATGAACAGATATAATTGAAACGTGGAAATAATGAGGAGTGAAGTTTTGAAAGTAGTCGTATTTATTCCTTGTAATCTGGTTATTATCTCATAAAGGCTGACAATGCAAAATAATAAATAAGCCAATGCCATCATCTTTTTTGCAGACTTGTAGTTTTCTAATTGCGGAGTCTTAGGTGTCGTGGTGAAAAGGAACAGCATAGACAATGCAAATGCTGTCCAGAAGGCGCCTATGGCAAAAAAAAGATACAATTGTATGATCATTGTGTAACGATTACCTTGTTGACAGTTGAAATATAAAGTTATCCTTTTGATTCAATTCGCAAGCGATTTGTAATCAGGTCGTTTTTCAAACCGAATATATTCTCTAAATTGGCTTGGCGTCATCCCTGTTTCTTTGCGGAACGAATCGTAAAAGGTCGATTTTGCTTGAAAACCGACTTCAAGTGCAATTTCATCCAGGTTTTTGTGAAACCTGGGATCCAGTGAATCTTCAAATATCCTGATCACTTCTTCGATCCGGTATTTGTTGATTAACTCTGTAAACTTCATACCCTGTTGATTGATGGCTGCCGATAAATAACTACGGTTGGTGGTCATCTCACGGGCTGCATAATTTAGATTCAGATCCGGATCCAGGTACGCTTTATTTTCCTTCAGCCACTTTTTGAAGTCGAGATACAGGAGGGTTGCTTTTTGATCGTTGGACAAATAGGGACTGATGGCTTCATTTCGGATGAGTTCCTTATGCTGATTAATTACTTCACTAATCTTCTTTTCCCGGTTTAACTGTGTAATATTTTTTCTCACCAGTTCCATTGATGTGTGATTAATCCTTTTTTTGAAAACAGATACAATGAGGTATATGACAGTTAAAAAGATCAATGTGATAATTCCAAACAGGAGACTGATCTTTTGTCTTTTTGTCGCCTCCATTATTTGGTCAATTTTGCGGGTTGCCTCGTTGAGCTGATAGTCTGTTTTCACGAAATCAACCATGCTTGCGGTCGATAACTGGTGGTGCTTTTCCAGGTAGTATTGTGCAGAGTCGAGGTATATGAAGGAACTCAAGGGATCCCGGGTCGTAAAACTATCGGATAATTGCCTGTAAGCTTCAAATTTGGAATGATTGTATTCGTTGTCTCCGATTATTTTAATGGCATAGGAAGCATACTCTTTCGCTTTCTCACGATTATTCAATGAGTTATATATGGATGCCAGGCTGATGCAGGCAGTGACTTTGCGTCTTTCGGAACTAAAATAATCATCGTCAATTTCCAGTACATTCCTAAACATTGCAATGGCTCGATGATGATCTCCGTTTAAATTTGCTATGGAACCCAGGTAATTATAAATCGACGCTTTCTTTTGATTATCTGACATGAAGTTGTCGGTTTCCATCGCCAGCTTTGCATAGCGTTGTGCTTTATCCAATTCTTTCATTTGGATGGTTGTATTGATAGCGACCAGGTAGAGATAGTACAACTCTTCATGATCTTTGTATGCGACAAACGTTTTTTCAGCTTCGTTGATCTCCAGCATAGCTTCTTCGAATGAGCCCAGATGTGTATAAATGTTTGCCAGAAACTTGCTGTTGACGGAGACACTTTTTTCAAGTCCCTTCTCCCGGTATCGTTTGCTGGAGAACAACAACAAGCGGATGGCGTCTTTATAGCTTTCATAATAGGACAGGATTCTGGCCGTGATGCGCTCGTTAAGGGCCAAACACCTGATGTCGAAAGGTTCAAGCGCAAGCAACCCGGCAATAATTTCAAACGACTGAGGATATTTATTCAACCGGAATAACGTTAGGGCCTGAATGCTATTGTAATAGTACTGATCGCGCTTTTCGAGCTTATCGGTATTAACTTGTTGAATGATTATGGCTGCACTGTCGGCTCTGTTGGATTCACTCAGAGCTGCCGCCTTGAATATTTGAATCACCTGAAGGATATTTTCAGGTTGACTGCGAAGAATATCGCTCTCCAGGCAGTTCAGCACGTCGTCGGTTTTATTCTCCAAAAAAAACAGATCGATTGCATGTTCCAACTCAGGCGGATAGGCCTGATAAGACAGGTTCTTGCACGAAATGACAGGGACCATCATGCATATTACACAGAAAGAGAAGAAAGAGGATCCTGTTGTTTTTATCCAATAATGAACATTCTGTTTCATCTTGATTCGCAATTGATGCTTATGTCCGGTTGAAAATTCCTACATCTGAAATTAACATGAGGTTAAAGAGCGGTTTATCTTTACTGTGCCCTTGATCCTACAGCAATGCATGAACGTTTATGGGGCATGGTTGTTCACCGAAATTGTACAAAAACTGCACTAATATATATATAATTTCAAGAATATATACTTTTTTTTACACAAACTTGTGTGTATGTGGAATTTTGTCTCTAATAGTTTGTGGAAGATGGAAAAATTGCTACCTTTGCATCCGCAAATACAAAATTACTCATTTTAAAGAACTACTAAATGGCAACAAAATTACGTTTACAGAGAAGGGGACGCAAAAATTATCCTTTTTACCAAATTATTGTTGCAGATAGCAGAGCTCCACGAGATGGAAAGTATATTGAAAGGATTGGTTCATACAACCCGAACACACATCCTGCTACGATCACTTTAGATTTCGAGAGAGCTTTGTATTGGCTGCAAACGGGTGCTCAACCCTCCGACACGGTTCGGAATATTTTGTCGGACGAAGGTGTATTGATGAAAAAACACCTTTTGGGAGGAGTGGCAAAAGGTGCTTTTGACGAGGCAGAAGCTGAAAAAAGATTCGAAGCCTGGAAAAATAACAAACTACAGGCTACTCAGTCGCTCAAGAGCAAAGATGCTGAAAAGCAGCGTGCCGAGGAGAAGGCGAGACTGGATGCAGAAAAGGAAGTAAACAAGACCCGATCAGAGGCCCTGGCCAAGAAGAAAGCCGAGGAAGAGGCAGCCAATGCTCCCGTTGTAGAAGCAGCAGAGGCGACAGAAACCGTGGTTGAAGATGTTTCCGAGACTGAAGTGAAGGCAGAAACGCCGGAAGCTCCCGTAGCTGAATCGACGGTTGCAGAAGCGCCTGTAGCTGAGGAAAAAGCAGAAGACAAAAAAGAATCAGCCGAATAAGAAAACGATAACATACTACATTGAAAGGCCCGGTGCATTTGCATCGGGTTTTTTTGGTGTGTATCTATCAATCTTATTGATTTTCTTGGGTGCCCTCACTAACGGATTCTGCTCGGCCTCCCCGAGGAGGAGGGCCGGGCAGAATGAGAAATAACAGGGTTAAGAGCGTTATTTTAGGATTAAATTCCGTTAATTATTAAAATGTAAACAAAAGTTCTATCGTGAACTTATCGGCGTCCATTTCGGCATTCTTTGAAAAGATCGACATCTCATGATTTACGAAGTACCATTCGTAATCGAACCGGAGAATGGAAGAAAATTGTTTTTGGGTGAATCCAAAACCTAGACCAGCAGTGAGGCGGTTTACATCGAATCCGGGTTCGTTGGATCGTTCGTCGATGGCATCCCATCGAACAGCCGGCTTGATGAATTCAAACATTTTTGTTTTAACGGGAATCAGATAGGCTCCCTGCAAATAATAGGAGAGCATGTCACTGTTATTTTCTGTCTTACTCTTTTGCTTCATGATCTCCGTCTCCACTTTCCAGTTGTTTCGTTCGTAACGCAAGTCGGCTCCATAGAAAACAAAATGGGTACTGTCGTTATTCGGATAGTTATACATTTTGGCAGTAAATCGCAGACCCTGCATTTTCCCTAATGCTACACGTCCTCCGTAGGAGAGATTATTCTTCCATACGGGATTGTTGATGGTATTCCCGTTGAACATGCCCGCTTCCAGATTTACCGGCAGGTTCCCGATTTCAAAACCGTACTTGCCGGTTACGCCCAGGTCACGTGTGCTCAAAAAATATTTTCCCAGAAAGGCGCGGTTGGCAAACATCATTTCTGAAGGACTGACAATGTAGGTGTTGAATAATGGAATACTTGTCTGTCCCAGTGTTAGCGAAAGACCTTCGACCGGTTTCAGAGTCCCGCTCAGATCCAGAACGCTGAACTTTCCTTCGTTGCTGAGCTCAACCTGAACCCTGTAGGAGGAATAGGCGTTGATGTCTCCTTTGACACCGATACGGGAGTTTCGAACCGAAAAGCGAGACATTCCGGTGTCGGTAGCGCGTTCGAACTTATTCTTTAAAGTTCCGTCGACTTTGAATTTGGGATACAAAATGCTGTCGGTATTCTGTGCCGACAACGAAAAAGTAAATTGAAATAGAAATAGAAATGGCAATAAACGGTACATAAGTATTTTGGTGTTAGTTGATAAACTTATTGATAAGCGATTACATGGAATCAAACGGGTGAAAAAACTGTTCGAACCCTTCGGAATACTCAATGCCAAAAGTGCCGTCCTCTTTCTCGTAAATAAAATAGTAGTACAATCCCGGGATCTCTTTGGCCAATTCAATAGATTTCTGTTTCCCCATAGCCATAAACGCCGTGGCATAGGCATCGGCAGTCATGCAGTCGTCCGCGATGACCGTCGCCCCCAGGATATCTTGCTGTGAGGGGTATCCGGTGTGCGGGTCAATGGTGTGGGCATACTTCTTCCCATCTTTCACATAATAATTGCGGTAGTTACCGGAAGTGGCCATTGACTTATTGCAAAGAGAGAGGATGACCTGCAGCTCGTGCTGCATGCCGGTCGCGTCGTCGATGGGTTTGTCTACGCCGATACGCCAGCACTCTCCCTTCTCGTTCGCTCCCCTGGCCGTTATTTCACCGCCAATTTCCACCATATAATCTTTCACGCCATAGCGTTCCAGCAAGTTGCCAATCACATCGCAGGCATAGCCTTTGGCAATGGCCGATGTGTTCAAAGTTACCCGTGGATCAGTCTTGTTGATTTGCCCATTGTTATTCATGCTTATTTTCTCAAACCCAACAAACATCTTCAGGCTGTCAATGATTTCCGGCGTGATGCTGTCCATATTTTGAAATCCGAATCCCCAGGCATTGATCAGCGGAGAGACAGTGATGTCAAATTTGCCGCCCGACTTCCGGGAAACCTCCATTGATTTGCGGAAAACCTTAATGAAAAGGGAATCTGGATTTACCGGTTCATTGCGGTTTACCTTTGTAATGATGGAATTATCCCTGAAAGGATTCAACGAAAGGTCGAACCTCTCCAGTTCGGCTACAATTTCCTTTTTCAGCGACCGGCCATAAGCATATTTTATATGGTATCCTGTCGCAAAGATTTCTCCCTGATCCTGATAATAGCTATATTCTTTTTTCTGGCTGCCGGAATTACAGGCGGCAAAATGTAAAAATATAATTACCAGCGATAGGATGTGCAGATTGATTCGTTTCATAATTAAATCTCTTCTTCGATCCGGTAAAAGTTTCTTTCCGGAGCATTCCTCGATATCAACTCTCCCAAAAATCCGGAAAGGAACAAAAGAGTTCCCAGTATCATCGTGGTAAGAGAGATGTAAAAATAGGGAGATTCTGTAACGAGGCGGTAGGGATTCCCCTGGTGCATGTCATACAGCTTCATGGCACCCACAAAAATAATGGCAATCAGTCCCAGAAGGAACATTACGCTTCCCCAGAGGCCGAAGAAGTGCATTGGCTTCTTTCCGAAACGGTTCAAAAACCAGAGGGTCATCAGGTCGAGATAACCGTTCACAAACCTGTCGGCACCGAATTTACTTTTGCCGTATTTTCTGGCCTGGTGCTGTACCACCTTCTCTCCGATTTTGTTGAATCCTGCATTTTTGGCCAGTACAGGAATATACCGGTGCATATCGTTGTACACCTCGATGCTCTTTGCCAGTGATTTGCGGTAGGCTTTCAGTCCGCAGTTAAAATCATGGATTTTTATTCCCGAGACTCTTCTGGCAGTCGCATTGAAGAACTTCGACGGAAGATTTTTTGTCAGCCTGTCGTCGTACCGTTTCTTTTTCCAACCCGATACGAGATCGTACCCCTCTTCCGTGATCATGCGGTAGAGTGCCGGAATTTCGTCGGGGCTATCCTGCAGGTCGGCATCCATGGTGATGATCACCTCTCCCTCTGCTTTTTGAAAAGCACAGTGCAACGCCGGTGACTTACCGTAATTGCGACGGAACTTTATTGCCTTGACATGGTCGGAGGTTTGACTGAGTTCTTTAATGACTTTCCACGAGCCATCGCTGCTTCCATCGTCTACAAAAATAATTTCGTACGTGAACCCGTTCTCCTGCATGACCCGTTTAATCCATTGGTAAAGTTCACTCAACGATTCTTCTTCGTTATAAGACGGTATGACAACAGATATATCCATTAATCGAAATAATTATATGTTTTGTTGTGGTTTGTAACGCATGGACAGGGGGACAATAAACAACGAAAGAACTAGTCCCAGAAAGACATCAGCCATAATCACATTGTTAAAAATATAATTGAATGGCGTTGGAAGTGGCTGCTCGGACAGCTGAGCAACAAGCGACTTACTGATGTCGATTGTCTGCGCCATCTTGATCATGCTGTCGAACAGATTTGAAATGAAGGCCGGGTCAATCCATTTTACATGGATAAAAACCACCACCGATTCAAGGATGGAGGCAAAGAAAAAGAGTAAAATTGAAAACTGAACACCATGCCAGAAACTCATTTTTCCCTCCAGGAATCCGTGATTGTATTTTACAAGAAAATAAAACAGAAGGACGGGTGTTCCGATGCTGAGCAGTGTTCCCAGAAAATTAAGAGCGGGATAACTTATTCCGATAACTACAAAAAGGTACTTAAAAACCCAGAATAGGCCCAGAAAAACGCCTGAATACATGGCATAATTCATCAACTGATTCTTATTTTCTTTCATTGATTCCACTTTATCGCACAAAAGTAATCAAAAATATGCAAACAGGAGAGTAACTATTGTTGTAAAAACGTAATCCCCAGGACACGACTGACATCAGAGACTTTTTACTTTTATTGTGTGCCTTTGTGTAGTCGGACGTCGTGATCTATGTAGAATAATTCTAAAAAGGGTCTGTTTTGTAAATGTCAGAATATCAAGTTGATGGTTTGATGTGTCTGTTTTGTGTAATATTATGTATTTATTTTGTTATGCTATGGAAGAACAAAAGGATATAGTGAATTGTATATTTGGAAACAGATAATATATAACGATATGCAAACACAAGAGTTTGAGATTGTGATTGGAAAAAATCATCATCCGAGAAACAGGATTGCAATCGATATAAATGAGATCCCTTTTCCGACTGCAATTTATTTCTTTTCTAATGGAGAGGTTCTTTTAAATAAAAGAGCCTTCAAGTGTCTTGGAATGAGGGAGAACGAGGTCTTTGATCTGAGTACCTGGCGGAAAATAAATCCTTATTTGGACGACATGATCAAAAATACTCAGCAGGATATGGCCATAGATCAAAAAATGCATGTTATTTTGTTCAATGGCAAGCACGAAATAATGAATTACTCTTTTTCGTGTTTTTCAAACCCTTTGTGGGGAAAGATGGTAATTATTCATTTTTCCAAAGTATCTGAAAAATACGCCGTGGCCTCTCTTTCGGCATTGTATAATATCAGAGATGAAGTTTCAAAATTAAAACCTTATTTGAACCGGGCAGGTCAGAAGATTCTCCAAAATCTGATCACAAAGTACTTCAGAGAAGAAAATCAACAACTTACGTTGGATGACCTGGTTTATTATGAGAGAGAATTGCGTATTATACAAAAAGCATATCCTTCGTTGTCCCATCGTGAGATAATCCTTTGTGGATTGCTGGTTAATGATTTGAACAGCAAGGATATTGCCACAATTACGAACAGGACCATTGATGCGGTGTTTGTAACGATCCACCGGATAAATAAGAAGTTGAATCTACTAAACAAAAAACAGCTGGTAGATGTGCTGAAGGAACTGATCAGCAAACAGGAGGAGAATCACGATATTCCCACGGCAGTATAATAACCATTGATGCGGCACCTGTCACCATGCACCGCATCAATGGGGAGCTCTGATTTATGCAATTGTACGACGTCCTTTTATCTTGTAGGTTACTCCGTAAGGAGTTTCGTCGTCCTCGAACTGAATTTCAAAGTAAATACTGTCGGTGTCCAATATCTTTCCATTCGATATTTTTATTCCGACCTCTTCTCCGCGTACTTCACAGTTGGATAATTTTGTACCAAAGGTGCCGCTAGTTTCGTCCGCCCGGGCCTTTACACGGAATTCCCAAAATTTCATATCTGTATCCTGGATGGTAATTGAGTCGCTTCCTGCAGAAGTGTCTTTTAGGGTCACCACCTTGAAAGGTCCGTACAGAAGGATTGAATCATTGTACGCATTCACTTTCCACTGGCCTGTGATATTGACCGGATTGGCTATTGCGTCAGATTCAATTTCGCGTTCGCACGAAACAATCGTTCCAAATATGATAAGCCCCAGGAGGTAAAAAATATTTTTCATATGAATG
>ENA-UOOI01000668-UOOI01000668.1-fermentation-metagenome-genome-assembly--contig:-NODE-668-length-42194-cov-22.624030_pt1 | contig 42194 bp, 33 predicted proteins | sample MGYA00245779_ERZ724027 | MGnify/ENA primary metagenome ERZ724027 (study PRJEB28704, sample SAMN03018318) | fermentation metagenome | biome: anthropogenic terrestrial biome; feature: soil; material...
TCAATAAATTAATAATAACAGTAAATTTAAATTATTTTAATAGCTGAATAGTTACCTATTATCTTGTGGTAGGGCATATGAAATTTTTGGAGAAGGATTTTAATTGTGCTCTTGATTATCTTAACAGGTGTAAAAGCTATTTATTAGACAATAAATATTATTTAGACCTTAGTGTGATATATAATGATTTATATAAAATCAACAATGATATAAATTATTTAAATAAAAGTTCTTATTATAGGAGTTTATATAGAACCTGTCCATTTCCTAATATATTCATAGGATAATATATTCTTCAGCCAGAGTATAAAATTGCATATAAAAAAATGCTGTCAGAATAATCCACCTGGCAGCATACCCTTATACCCTTATATACCCTTAATTATATAGTTGAAAGTTATTTGAAATATCTATTTAATAAACCCTTAAATGCTTTTCCGTGTCTAGCTTCATCTTTGCACATTTCATGAACTGTATCATGAATTGCATCATAATTTAATTTCTTAGCTAATGTTGCTAAATCCTTCTTACCCTGGCAAGCTCCGTGCTCAGCCTCTACTCTCATTTCAAGATTCTTCTTTGTGCTGTCTGTTAATACTTCTCCAAGCATTTCTGCAAATTTTGATGCATGCTCTGCTTCTTCAAAGGCTATTCTCTTATAAGCTTCTGCTACTTCTGGATATCCTTCTCTGTCTGCCTGTCTGCTCATTGCTAAATACATTCCCACCTCTGAGCATTCGCCAGTGAAGTTTGATCTTAATCCTTCTAAAACTTCTTTGTCAACACCTTTTGCAACTCCTACTTTGTGCTCATCTGCAAAGGTCATTTCATCATCTTTTTTTTCTACAAATTTATCACTTGGAGCTCCGCATACAGGGCATTTCTCTGGTGCCTTTTCTCCTTCATAAACATAACCACATACTGAACATACAAATTTTTTCATTTTTAATTCCTCCTAATTAATAAGTTTATCAACAATTATTATTATATAACACTTATTATAATTTATCAATAGTAATTTTAAAATTTATAAAATTATTCTTTTAGAACTTAAAAAATTGTTGATTGACATGCTGAATTTAAAATGTTATTATTCTTTTATTATAAAAATCCATTGAAGAGGAAGAGTAACTTCATATAATAGTTACAGAGAGTTGAGAATGGTGGAATCTCAATACAAAAGTATGCAGTGAATGGACCTTTTAGGAGTAAACCGAAACCTTCTTTAGAAGTTAGTAGTATTTACCGTAAGCCGTACGTTATAACGGATAGGACATGCTAGTGTCTGAAATGAGAGATGTTTAATAAACATAATTTAGGTGGTACCGCGAGTAAACTTCGTCCTATAACAGGATGAAGTTTTTTTTGTATTTAAAATTATTTAATGTTGTTTTTGTTATTGAGAGGAGATTTATTATGAATTTAAAAAAACTAGTTACAAATTCACTATTTCTTGCTATAGGAGTAATATTGCATCAAATTACACCACCCCTTGTAAATGGCATGAAGCCGGATTTTTTACTTGCAATGATTTTCATTATAATTTTGTTAAATGATGACTACAAAAGCATTTTAATTACTGCATTAGCTGCTGGTATTTTTTCAGCTGCTACCACAGGTTTTCCCGGCGGGCAACTGCCAAATATAATTGATAAATTTGTTACATGCAATATTTTATATATTTTATTAATACCAGTGAAAAAAATCTTAAATAATCAAATTAAAATAATTCTTATATCATCCCTGGGGACTATTTTAAGCGGCTGGGTGTTCCTGCTAAGTGCACTGCTGCTGGTTGGGCTGCCAGCTCCATTTTCTATACTTTTCTTTTCAATAGTCCTTCCAGCTGCTTTAATAAATACAGTAGTTACCTCATTTTTGTATAATACAGTAATTTTAGCTCAGAAAAGAATAACAGGTTAAAAATATTCCAGGATATGCCTTGAAATTTACAAGGCCATCCTGGATATAAATTTTATTATTTTAGCTGCTTTCTGTCATTAAAAAATCTGCTATAGGATAAGTAGCAGGCCAAAAATGATGCTATAGATGTAGTGGAAAGCATCATAAATGTTACCATTATTTGAAATCTAATTGCCTGCAGAGGAGGTGTACCTGCTATAATAAGACCTGACATCATTCCAGGAATAGCAACTATGCCCAGTGTTTTGGTAGAATCTATGGTTGGAAGCATTCCTGTTTTTATTGAATCCTTTATTATCTCTTTAGATGAAACCATAATATCTGCACCAAGAGCCAGCTTTGTTTCAACTTCTTCTCTTTTGTTTTTAAACAGTGATATCATCTGCCTATAGCATAGTCCCAGTGCTACCATGGCATTACTAATTATCATACCTGATATTGGTATAACCTGGTTTGGAACATATTTAACAGCACCTGCAGATATTAATACTCCTAATGTTATAATAGTTCCTACTGTAATTGAGATAAAGGATATTAAAAATCCTCTTTCTATGCCCTTTCCTCTTTTTGCAGCATTGTATGCAGCATTAATGGTCATAAATAAAAGTAAAAATGTTGTAAATAATGGGTTTTTAAGTCCAAATATAAAGTCTAATACATAACCCAATATAACTAATTGGATAATTGCTCTAATTACTCCAATTACAATTTCTTTTTCAAGTTTAAGTTTTTGTGAATATGAAAATATCAGAGAAACTGCAACCAGTGAAGATGCAATTAAAAGGGACAATACACTTATATTTGCAGTATTAGCCATTGTCTATCACCTCCAAAGATTTTATTTCTCCAGCTTCTATGGTAAGTAACTTATTTGCATTCTTTTTACTTTGCTCCAAATTATGTGTTACCCATAAAATAGTAATGCCATCCTTATTTAATTTTTTAATTACTTCTTCTACTATTTGTGTATTTTCAGCATCTAATGCAGATGTAACTTCATCCAGGAGCAATATTTCAGGTTTGCACAGCAATGTCCTTATCAGTGATATTCTCTGCTTTTCCCCCCCTGATAAATTTTTATTTTCCTTATTTAAAATTTCTTCATCTAAATTGAACATTTCCAGATATTTTGAAATAAGCTTCTTATCAGGCACTATGTTTCTTATATTGAATGGAAATGTAAGGTTATTTATTACCTTATCTCCAAACAGATATGGAGTCTGAAAACAATATGCTACCTGCTTTCTATATTCCATTGGACTGTAATCCATAATATTTTTGTCTTTGTAAATTATATCCCCTTTGCTGCTGCTTATAAGGTTGCTGCATAGCTTTAGCAAAGTACTTTTGCCGCTGCCTGATGGTCCTATTATTGAAAAATAATCACCCTTATTAATATCTAAATTAATATTCTTTAGTATATCTTTATAATAAATTGAATTAAGCTTAAGTAAAGTCATGTTATCCTCCATTTCAGTTACTGCCTGCCTAAAGTATTATTAACTTCCTTTAGCAGACTTCTTATAGGCAAATGCTGAGGACATGCCTTTTCGCATTTACCGCACTCTATACATGCTGATGCCCTGACTTCTTTATCCAGAGAATTATATTGTTTTGAATAGGTCTCTAAGTCATCATACATACTTGAAAAATTATATAAAGAAAAGTTTTTAGGTATATTTACACCAACAGTACATGGCATGCAGTATTCGCAGGCTGTGCATCCTACTTTCATTTTCTTCTTTAACATTTGTTTAGCATTTTCAATAGTGTTAAGTTCCTTATCACTTAAAGAACCAGCTTCTACAGTATCTGCTGTATCAATATTTTCTTTTATTTGATTAATATCATTCATACCGCTTAGTATTACAGAAACCTCAGGCTGATTTAATATCCAGCTTAATGCCCACTGAGCAGGCGATTTTGTATCATCACAGCTTTTAAACACATCCATGATTTCTTTTGCAGGGGTTTTTGCTAAAAGCCCTCCTCTTAGAGGTTCCATTATAACCACGCCAAGCCCTTTTGAAGCTGCATATTTTAATCCTTCTTTTCCTGCCTGATAATTCTCATCTAATATATTGTACTGTATCTGGCAAAAATCCCATGGGTATAAATCCACAATATCTTTAAATACACTTAATTTATCATGAAAAGAAAAACCCACATATTTAATTTTACCCTGTTGTACCTTTTCATTTAAAAAATCCAGCACACCTAAGCTTACTACCTTATTAATTCTTTCCTTACTTAATGCATGTAACAAATATAGATCTACATATTCTGTATCAAGTTTTTTAAGCTGCTCATTAAAATATTTATCAAAATCCTCATACTTTTCCATAAGCCACACCGGCATTTTAGTGGCTAACTTAACTTTTTCTCTATAACCATCCTTAAGTGCCTTTCCTACAAGCACTTCACTCATACCATTATGATAAGGATAAGCTGTATCAATGTAATTAATGCCATTATCAATTCCATATCTTATAAGCTTTATAGAATTTTCCTCATCTATTTTCCCATGATCACCATTTATAACAGGCAGTCTCATGCATCCAAATCCAAGAGCTGATGTGACAAAATCAGTTTTCCCAAATTTTCTATACTTCACTTTTTTTATTCCCCTTTCGCACTTTTTTATAATAATATTACACATAAAAGAATAGTTGTTTATAGTTTATATTATATTGTATAATTTAATTAAGTTCAAAATACTGGTAATTACCTTGATCCATTTGGCAAAGGTCTTAATAGGATGGTGATCTTTTGATAAATAATGATATAATTTTTGAGCTTCTTGAGCAAATGTCAATAATAGCAGTTGCTGCTTATATTTTCAGCCAGACAGAAATATTTAATAACCTTCTTAAAGAAAAAACTAACATAAGTGACAGGCTTATTATGATATCATATTTTAGTATTCTCTCTATAGTTGGCACCTATATGGGTATCAGAGTTGAACCTAAGGCATTTGCAAATATAAGACCTATAGGCGTAATAATGGCAGGCTATATGGGCGGCCCAATTGTAGGAACAATTGTGGGCCTCATAGCTGGAATCAATAGATATTCCCTAGAGGGTATTACTGCATTTTCCTGCAGTTTTGCTGCCATAATTGAAGGTTTAGTAGGAGCATTAGGTAGAAAATATACTAAAAATAATATCTTTAATATAAAGATTGGATTAATTATTGGGTTAGTAGCTGAAATATGCCATATGATTATCATATTAATTTTTTCCAGACCTTTCAGTGATGCAGTAACCATTGTAAAATTAGTTTCTATTCCTATGATAATTGCAAATACTCTTGGAGTAGTGCTATTTCTAAATATTATAGGAAACACCACGGAGAATTTTAACAAACAGGAATCATTAAATTTTGAAAAAGCATTAAATATAGCCAACAATACAATTTATAATATGAGAAAAGGATTAAACAAAAATACAGCAAATAAGGTTTTAAAGTCAATTTATAAAAACATAGATATAAATACAATTTTTTTATTTGATGAAAATAGATTACTTTCTTATTTCGGTCATAAATATAATTATAACATGCTCCTTGAAAAAATATCAGTTTATTCCAAGTCTATTAATAATTTTAACATATTCTTAAATGAAAATAATAAAACTATAACTTTTTATTGTACTGCCATTTCAGGTGCAGATAATAAAGCAGTACTGGGAGTTCAGTTGTCTGGCACAACTTATATTGACAAATACACTGTGAGACTTATGAATAAAATCAGTGATCTTCTTTCCAGTCAGCTTGATGTATACAGATTAAATGAATTAGCAAAAAAAGTTTCTTCAGCTCAGTACAGTGCATTAAAGTCGCAGATTCATCCGCATTTCCTATTTAATGCATTAAATACCATTGCTTCATTTTGCAGGATAAACCCTGTCACAGCCAGGGACTTAATTATAAACCTATCAAATTATTTCAGAAAAACATTGTATCAAACAGAGGATTTCACATCCATAGGAGATGACTTGGAATTAATACATTCATACTTTTCCATAGAAAAAGCAAGGTATGGAGATAAATTAAATATGCATATTGATATACCAAAGGAATTATATAATTTAAGAATTCCGGTTTTTATTCTTCAGCCAATTATTGAAAACTCAGTAAAACATGGTATTTCACAGAAACCTGATGGAGGAAGTATTTATTTGTGGGCTAAATGTATAAAAGATGACCTTATATTTATTATTAAGGACTCCGGAGTTGGCATGAATGTTGACGAAGTATTTAAAAAAGATTCCAATTCAATTGGTTTAAGGAATATTCAGGAAAGATTAAAAATGTTGTATGGAGCAAAATACAGCTTTAATATTAAAAGCTTTATTAATGAAGGTACTTCTATAGTTATTAAAATCCCAAAGGAGGCATATAATTATGAACAGCTTAACTGCAGTAATAATAGAAGATGAAATTATTTCCGCCAGTGAGCTTGAATACATATTACACAAGTTTCCATCAATTATAGTAAAGGGCTTAGCTTATAATTGTGCAGATGGATATAAGCTCATAGATGAAACAAAGCCGGACGTTGTATTTACAGACATTAATATGCCAAAGTGTTCAGGCATAGAATTAGCAGAAAAAATAAAATTTTATTATAAAAATACTTATATTGTATTTGTAACTGCTTATAATGAATATGCAGTAAAGGCCTTTGAAGTTGGAGCTGTAGATTATATTTTAAAGCCTTATGATGAAAAAAGAATTCAGCTTACAATTGAAAGATTATTAGAAAAAAAGCTTTATTATGACCATTCAGCTTTTCCCTTATCAGATACAATTGAATCATTACTTTCAAGTGCTGGTAAAGAAAAAAAGTGCGATAAGTTATGTGCATTGAGCCATGGTAAAACAATGCTTATCAATATAAATGAAGTATATTACTGCTTTGCTGAAAATGAAAAAAACTATATAAAAACAAAAAATAAAAAATATATAACAAACAATACACTTAGTGAAATTAAAGCCAAAACTAACTTTTTCAGATGTCATAAAAGCTTTCTGGTGAACATAGATAATGTAAAAGAGCTGTTCCCATGGTTTAATGGAACATATAAGTTAATAATGAAGGATGATGAATCCTCAGAAATTACTGTGAGCAGAAATAATGTAAAAAAGTTGAAAGAGTTATTAGAATTATAATTCAATTCTAATAATTGGTAACTTTCACCTATTGAATAATGCATTTCACCCTCTAAATATGTTATTGTAACCCTATTCAATTGAGTGGTAATAACCTTTTTGTTAATATTTAATTATAAAGAATATAGGGGGTATTTCAATGTTTTCATTTTTAGGCGGTATTATTGTACTTTTACTTGGTTACTTTGTTTATTCAAAAGTCATTGAAAAATTAATGGATGTCAGGGGCGATAGGGAAACACCTGCATACAAACTGCAGGACGGGGTGGATTATGTTCCAATGCCCACCTGGAAGGTATTTCTTATACAATTATTAAACATTGCAGGTCTTGGTCCTATATTTGGAGCACTGCAGGGTGCATTATTCGGACCTGTGGCTTTCCTCTGGGTTGCCTTTGGCAGCGTGTTTGCAGGAGGAGTACACGATTTTACCTCTGGAGTTATATCAATAAAACATAACGGTGCAAGTTTATCAGAAATACAAGGCATATACTTAGGCAAAAAGATACAAGCTGTAATGCGTATTTTTACTATTGTATTACTTATCTTAGTAGGTGTAGTTTTTGTAACAGGGCCAGCAAAACTTTTAGCAGCATTGACTCCTGCAAAATTTAACACAGCCTTTTGGGTAGCAGTTGTATTTGTTTATTACTTCTTAGCCACAATTCTTCCTATAGATGTTTTAATTGGCAATCTATATCCTATATTTGGTGTCTGCCTTGTTATTATGGCACTGGGAGTTGGGGGAGGAATAATTGTTGAAGGATACCACATACCTGAAATCACACTTACAAATCTGCATCCTTCACATATTGCTGTATGGCCAATGATGTTTATAACCATAGCCTGTGGTGCTATCTCAGGTTTTCATGCTACTCAGTCTCCTTTAATGGCCAGATGTATAAAAAATGAAATGTATTCAAGAAAAATTTTTTATGGTGCTATGATTGCAGAAGGATTAATTGCCCTTGTGTGGGTTGCAGCTGGTATATCTTTCTACAATGGGGTTCCTCAATTAGGAGCAGTATTAACAAAGAGCGGTCCTGGAGGAGCAGTTCTGGAAATTACTAAGACTCTTTTAGGTCCTGTAGGTGGAGTTCTTGCAATGTTAGGAGTTATTGCATGTCCTATTACTTCCGGAGATACAGCTTTTAGAGGTGCCAGAATAATGATTGCAGACATAATTCATTATAAACAGGATAAAGTTAAAAAGAGATTACTCCTTGCACTTCCAATGTTTGCAGTAGGAATTGCACTTACATTTATTAACTTCGATATTATCTGGAGATACTTTGCATGGGCAAACCAGACACTTGCAATGGTAACTTTGTGGGCAGTTTCTGTTTATCTTGTTAAATATAAAAAGAATCACTGGTTTACTACAGCTCCTGCAGTATTTATGTCAGCTGTATGCACAAGCTATATTTTTCAAGCTAAAGAGGGCTTTGGACTTCCTGCTGTGTTCTCAAATTCAGTTGGTATATTAGTAGCTATAGGTTTACTTGGAATATTCCTGGCAAAGGCTAAATCATTTTCTGAAACGATTCCAAGTATAGATAATTCAATGAAGGCATAAAAATAAATACAGGCTGGCCAGATTTTAAAAAGGTCAGCCTTTTATATTGCATTATTTTATAGCATCCCAGAACTCCTGGTCACTAATATCTTTTATAAATCTATAACAGTTTCCTTTCATTGTAGTGTCAAATTGGCAGATTGCTGAGTAAAGACAATATTCACAAGGAGTTTTTTTGTTATTTTTATAAGGATTTATACTTATATTACCTTCTAGTATTTCTTCGCAGATATTTACTATTGTCCCCCTGACAAACTCTCTCAAATCCTGAAACTGTTCAAGAGTAGCCACTGAGGATTTTGATTTTGATATACTTCCATCTTTTTTCACCATTACAGGCACTATAAGTGAGCTTCCCTGAATATCTCTGTCCATTTCCTTTATTATTTCAACGTCCTCCAGCAATAGTCCTTTCATCTTTAAGCTTAATGCAATCTTCTTTTCTATTTCCTCATCAGATAAATACCCTTTTGCTTTTATAATGGGATCCTGTAATTTAAAATATAAAATAGCTCCAGGCTCTGCTTCTTCTCCATGCTTTCCTGATATCTGAGTCAATATAGCATCAAGATAAATCAATAGCTGAAGTTCCATACCATTATATATATCAGATAATTTAAACTCTTTATTTCCAGATTTGTAGTCCACTATTCTTAAATAAAGCTTATTATTTTTATGTAAAAAATCCAGTCTGTCAACTCTTCCAATGAGCTCCACATCTTCTCCTGAGTGCAGCTGAATCTTTATAGGCTCATAGTCTCCTCCTCTGGAAAAAGATATTTCATATCCTGAAGGTCTGAATCCTCCCATTTTCATATGCTCAGTAATGAGCCAAACTGATTTTGTAAGTACCCTCTCAATATTATTGGCAACATGTTTATACCTTGATGAACTGCTGAATATGCTGCCTGGTATTTTTACAATAGTATCTTCTACTATTTCACCAACTGTTTTTTCGCACCATTCCTTGGTAATATCATTCCAGTCAATATTTTTTTCATTAACTATATTTGAAAAGTGCTGAATTACATTATGCATAAAGGTTCCCAGATCAGGAGATGTCAATGAATATATTTTTCTTTCCTTAGCCCTAAGCCCATATTGAACAAAGTAAGAAAAAGGGCATTCTGAAAACTTCTCTAGTCTTGACACACTTATATTTAATTTATCACCATAAAGTTTTCTGATTTTTAGTGTGTTATTGACTTCCAGTGAATTTGTATAATCAAATCCTTTTACAATATTATTTATTTTTTTATTCCATAAATCATTTTCCTTGTACCATCTATATGTTTCTATCCATACAGGATTAATATCCACATTACCTGAATCCTTCTTAACTGATGAAACCAATTGATTTAAAGTGGCTCTTGGGTTCACTATTTTATTAATGCTTTCCTTAGCATCTGCATCCTCTGCAATTTCACTGCGTTCCTCAAGGTTTTTATAAATTTTTTTAAGCCTTGATATAATTATAGATGGTCTCATGCTTTTTCCTTCAATATCAGATATTGAATAGCTAAGCGTAACACAGTCACTTACACTGGTTAAAATACTGTATACCTGAAAATTTTCTTCAAAGGCATCCTCCTTTGTGTTATTTCCAAGCTCTATACCATTTTCTCTAAGCATGATTCTGTCGCTGTCGTTTAATATTCCCTCTTCATCCTTCCCTTTTGGAAATATTCCATCATTTACCCCAAGCAAAAAGAGAGCTTTAATTTCATGGCTTTTTAATCTATACACTGAGCTTACCAGTATTTGATCCAGTGCAGGAGGAATTAATCCAATTTCATACTGCTGGAAGCCGGCAAGCAGAACCTTGGAAAACTCATCTGTATTTATTTTATCATCACCAAATATTTCTGCCACCTGGTCTAAAACTTCCATTACAACGTTCCAGATCTGACCATAAGCATTGGCCTTATCCAGTTCATCATGATTTTTAAACTGCTCTATCCAGTTTTGAAGTTTATCTCCGGTATTATTACCGATTAAAAAATTATATACAGCTTCACACTTCTTTTTGGCTGTTCTGCACTTTTTTAATTCTGAATGAAAAAGCTTTACAGGCTCTGCTGCTTTTTTTCTTATATCATTAATTTTATCTAAATTTATTTCTTCCTTCGCCTTTTCTTCATCTGTAAAATCATAATTTAAACCATATTCCCATTTTTCATCATTAGTCCACATTGAACCCTTAATTCCATTTTTTAAAACATAATTCTCAAGTAAATCTATTTCATCCATAGTAACATTTGACAATCCTGTTTTAAGATATCTAAATACGCTTTCGTATGACCAGTGTTTTGTAAATATTTCTAAAGCTGAAATTATATAAATTATAAGCTGATTATTTTCAATGCTTCTTTTGGCATCGATGAAATATGGAATATCATACTCTGTGAAAATAGCTTTAACTATACTTTCATACTGCTCCAGGTCACCGCTTACTACAGCTATATCCTTATATCTGTATCCTTTATCTCTGCAAAGGCCTATTATTTCTCTGGCAGTACTTTCAACCTCATTGTACCTGTTTAAGGCTTTAATTATAGAAAGATTTTTAACATCCTTTTCATAAACCTTAAAAGGATATTCAAAAATATATTTTTCCAGATGCTGCAGCTCCTCATTATCTTTAAATCTGTAACATGGGCTGCAGTTTAAAATTACTGGCTTGTCATATTTTATATTGTTATTTTTTATTATTTCAAGAAGTTTCTTTTCAGTTCTCTTCACAGGGCTGAACAAATCTGTATTTTGAGTTTCACTGTCTGAAACATCCTGGCACAGTGATATGTTTACTCTGTAGGCTTTCTTTAAAAGCTTTTCTATTATAAGATATTCCTGTGGGGTAAAATCATAAAATTCATCTATCCAGATTTCAGCATTATTAAATAACGATGATTCATCAAGCTTTTCTATTAATATTGTTAAATCATCATCGCTGTCTATATATTTTTCATGAAGCCTTTTTTCAAATTCTTCAAAAATTAATTTTATATCACTGACTTTATTTTTAAGATTTTCATCTTCAATCTTATCAATACCTGAGTTTAGCTCAGTAACATCAATGCTGTATTTCTTTAATTCTGTAATTATTTCTCCAATTGTATTTGTGAATCCCTGCCTGTCTGCTACCCTGTTAAATACTTTCAGCTTATCTTTTACGCTGCTTATAACATTATAAATCAGCATGTTTCTTCCAGCCTCATTCATATGCTGTGCAGTTATTCCCCCTACTTCATTAAATACTGTATAGGCCATTCTTTTAAAACTTAATACCTGAGCTTTATTAATACTTTTTTCACCAATCATATTTATCATATTCTTTTCTGCCTGAAAGGAAAACTGCTCTGGTACAAGTATTATTAATGAATGCTCTGTTTCGTTATTAATTATTTTATTTTTTATATCATTAATGCAAAAATAACTTTTGCCGCTGCCTGCTCTTCCAAATATAAATCTTAAGCTCATATAATCACTCTCCAATTACATATAGTTTACCAAAAAAACATAAATAATGCTTATATCTTTTGTAAATTATAAAAAGCATAATTATAGTAATATTTTATTTATATATGTCATATTTTATATATGTACTATATTATTTATTATTTATTTTAAATTATATATACAAACTTAAATAAATTTATGTTAAAATATACATTGTGAATTTTACAATAAAGGCATTAGTATAGTATAAATAAAAAGGAGATCAAATTATGAAAAATTGTCTTGTTGCACAATCAGGGGGACCTACAGCAGTTATTAATTCAAGTGTTATAGGTGTATTACAGGGTGCAATTGAAAGTAAATACTACCAGAATGTTTTTGCAGGAATAAATGGAATAGAAGGAATTCTTAATGGGAAAATAATAAACTTGGGTGATACTTTAAAAGACAGGGATAAACATTTCAAGTATACCCCTTCCTCAGGACTGGGATCCTGCAGATATAAAATGAAAGATTTTCATGATGATGATAGTGAATACATTCAATTTTTCAATATTCTAAAAGAATATGATATTCAAACCTTTTTTTATATTGGAGGCAATGACTCCATGGATACTGTTTCTAAATTAAGCAAATATGCAAAGCTGAATTCTCTTAATCATCAAATAATCGGCATACCTAAAACTATAGATAATGATTTAACCTGTACAGATCATACCCCTGGGTTTGGAAGCTCTGCAAAGTTAATATCTACTGTAGTTCTTGAAACATATCTGGATTCAAGTGTATATAAAAATAACGGCATATTTATTATTGAAACAATGGGCCGTGATACAGGATGGCTGGCAGCCAGCGCCTGTTTAGCAAGAATAAATGGGAAACCAGCTGCTGACTTTATATATATACCAGAAGCAGCTTTTGATAAAGATAAATTTTTAATTGATGTTAAGCAAAAGTTTAAGGATCAGAATCAGGTTTATATTGTGGTTTCAGAAGGAATTAAATATGAAGATGGTACTTTTGTATCTGAAACAGATTCAAGTAAATGTCATGATAATTTTGGACATGCCCAATTAGGCGGAGTTAAAAATGTATTGAGGCAAATGATAATAAATAAAGGTATTACTTCAAGAGTTAAAACTTTAGAATTAGGTGTAATTCAAAGATGTGCAATGCACTGCTGCTCAGATGTTGATATTGAAGAAGCTTACAGATGCGGAAGAGATGCAGTAAAGTTTTCCATGGAAGGTGTCACAGGAATAATGGTATCCATTGAAAGGTTATGTAATAGCCCTTATGAATCAAGAGATATTTTAGTTAATGTTTCTGATGTGGCAAACAATATAAAATATTTTCCAAAGGAATGGATTAAAGATAACAATAATATAAGTGATAAGGCTTTAGAATACTTCAACCCTTTAATTGAAGGCTGTCCATCTTTTACAGTAGAAAATAATACAAAAAATTATACTATAATAAAAAAATGTTGATTTCTATTTTTAGAAATCAACATCCCCATTTTATAGTTTTTCAGGTTCCTTTTTTGCTTTCTTTACAGATTTTCTTTTAGGCCTTTTTTCTAATTTGACTTCCTCGTTTTTATTTTTCTCTGTTTTTACTAATTGGGCTGTATCTGCTTTTTTTGGTGCTGCCTTCTCCGCTTTTACTAATTTGGTTTCATCTGCTTTTTTTGGTGCTGATTTCTTTTTCACTATGCTTTCAGTTGTATTTTTCTTCTTGGCTTGAACTTTCTTCTTGGCAGGAACTTTCTTCTCTTCAGTATTGTCCTCTGTAATTTTTTTATATTCCTTTGTCTCCCATTCAGTTCCCTTAGATTCCTCTTTCACCATATTATACATTTCCATTGTAAGCTCTGCTACTTTGTGCCATTCATATTTTTCCTTAACTGAATTTAAAGCATTTTCCTTAAGTTGCTGTGCCAATTTATCATTAGAAAGAATTTCTAATATGCTGTCCCTTAAATTATCACATGAGCCTGGGGTAACTTTTAATCCATTTAATTTATGCTGAACTATTTCGCTTAGTCCACCTGTATTTGACACTACTACAGGACATCCTGCTGCCATAGCCTCTAAAGCCACTATTCCAAAAGGTTCATAAAGGGATGGAAATACAGCTGCATTGGATACCTTGTACAGTTTGTCTCTTTCCTCATCATTCATATAACCTGAAAATAATACTTTTTCTTTAAGCCCCATTTTGCATACTCTGTCTTCCAATTCCTCTGTCATAGGTCCTTTACCTGCAATAACGAATTTTGCATTAGGATATGATTTTAATATGCCTGGAATGGCATCAATTAATATTTGAATTCCCTTTTCAAAAACATGTCTTCCAATAAACAAAACTATCTTTTCATTGTCTAATGCATACTTTCTTCTAAATTCACTTAAATCCTCTTTAATATTAACAGCATTTACTCCATTAGGTATTACCCAAACCTTATCTTCCTGAACAGAAAATAATTCACTTACCTGTTCTTTCATAAAACTGCTGCATGTTACAATTTTCCATGATTCATTTGCAAGCATCCATTCTACAGAGGAAATATACCTTTGCATATCAGTTCTGATACCGCCGTTTCTTCCATATTCAGTGGCATGTATTGTGGAAACCATTGGTATTTTATATATCCACTTTAAACATTTTGCACTATATGTAGTTAACCAGTCGTGGGCATGTATTAAATCAAACCCTCCATAGGTGTTAATTAGCTTTGAAGCCTTTTCTATTATTGCAAAGTTAAGATGCATTACCCACTTTGTAAAGTCCTCAGTATCCAGCTTATATGGAATTACTCTGTGAACAAAAACCCCCTTATCAACCTGTTCCAGCACTGCATTTTCTTCTTCGCATGTAACTACATGTACTTCATTTCCCTCATCCTTAAGGCTTTGACATAAATTGTACACATGTGTTGAAAGCCCCCCAACAGTCTTAGGTGGATATTCCCATGATAACATTAATATTTTCATATTATTCCTCCTAATATTTTAATATGCAATATTATATTTTATAAATTTCATTTTACCTAAAGTAAAATATTCATTATTAGAATAGTCAAAATTAAACTATTAATTCAATTATAATTATTTTATTTATTTTTTCAACCCATTTAAGCAATATATTTATATTTATACACACAAATCATTGAATTATAAGTTTATATTTAAATCTCTAATAATATCTCCATATATCTAATATTATATTGAAGTTTTGTTTCTAATAGTGACATATTATGACTACTTTCTCCAATATTTTATATACTTTTTAGTTACATATTTACTTTTTTTGTTTTGTAAACGATGTAATCCTTTATTTGATTCTGAAACTTTATTTCATTTAGCTTTCAATATTTTAAGAAGTCCTGCTTTAAGTGTGTTACCTAAAGGATTTTGGGATTGCTGCGGTGATTAGATATTTACTTTCTATAGACATATGGCTCTTTTAAATAATAATGTTGATATGAATAGGACTTTAGCAAAAGAACAAAGATTAAAGAACAAAGATTAAATAAGGTAGTTTTTCTTTGCAGAAAAACCAAAAACTCAATTGATTAAGTGAATCATAGGTTTTAATAACTAAAAATGGTTTCAATTATAGTTTTATTAGATGATAAAAAAATTGCAAAATCCTGTGCCGGCAGGCAGCCAATTGTAAGCAAACAAATACCGATAATAAAAAAATAAGTCTTAAGAGGCTGTGGCATTAGTAAAACTTTTGAGTACTATCTGTGATTCCTGAATAATATATATTAAAGTAATATGAATAACGGAAGTGATCAGTATGTGGTCAATGAGTATATTTGAGTTCATCTTTCATGTGTTTTTATTTTGTTTACCTGTTTACTTTATCATATGGTGCATTCATGAAATTAAAGATTTTCTGCCGGGGCAGAAAATCCACATTTTTTAATCTTTGTTCTTTAATCTTTAATCTTTGGTTTCAGTCTTTAATCTTTAGTTTTATAAGAAGCCGTCTGATCCATAGTTTCCTTTTCCATATCTTTATCATTATCTCTTTCTTCCTGAAGTGATTTGAAAATAGCTTCTTTAATTTTCCTGACATTTTCATTTTCCTGTTTCTCATTTTCTTGGAAATTAACGCCTAACTTTTCGCTTACCAATAATCCCAGAAGCATTTCAAAAACATTTACCGAACTGCTCTTTCCATCATTTCCGCCCATATTAACAACTGTCTTAGGAACAATGTCTATTTTAGATGTTTGAATAGCAGCAGTAAATTTATTCATGATATCCTGAGTAACCTGATATTGCGGCCCCCCATATGCCTTAACCTGTTCATCAACAGCAATAGCTTTACCGATACCTACTCTTGCTTCTCTTTCAGCCTCTGCTTCTGCAATTGCCTTAATTTTAGATGCCTCCTGAAGTGATCTCTGAAATTCTGCTTTACCCTGATTGCTTTGAATTTCAATATTTATTTCAGATTCTGTTAAATACTTTTGCTGGGATGCCTTGGATTCTGCTTCTCTCAATTCCTTTTCCTTCACTGCAGCCTTTTGCTGCTGAGAATAGGTTTCTATCTGCTCTAATGCTATTTGTCTGCTTCTTAACTGGGTTAATATAACTTCAATTTTGTCATCATTTACTGATGAAGATGGAGTTCCAATAAGCACTTCCTCTAATTCCAGGTTATAGTGTTCAAATTTACCCTTCATTTCCCCTGAGGACATAGCTTGAATTTCATTTCTTTCTTGAATAAGCTGAATCAAAGTCTTTGTCTGCCCAATGTTTTTGAAGTACGCTGACACCATAGGATCAAGTGTCTGGTCAACCAGCATTTTAATGTCGCCGAATCTCTGAATTACCAAAGGTGCTTTTCTATAATCTATATGCATTACCACTGATAATGGTAATGAGGGTTCAAATGCATCCTTAGTGATTAAACTAACCTCTTTTAAATTTTCATCATATCTATGGGCACCTGTTTGATTAGTTATCCACTTCAGTATTATATTGGTAGTCGGTACTAAAATTATTTTGCCGGCATAGGTATTGAATGCATATTTACCAGGCATTAATGGCTCTGACCAAACACCTCTAAATCCTTTTTGTACAAGCTCTCCATGCTTATAATCATCTCCTGAAGAATCTGCTCCTTTTGAACCAATGTAAGAAACTACTACTCCAACGAATCCAATTTCTATGGTAGTTTTATTAATTAGCTCAACAGTGGCAAACAGCCTGTTTATAAAGTAAGTTCCTTCAACCAGTACCTGATACTGTCTGCCTCTATATCCACCAGCCTTCAGGAATTTTTCAGGGGCCTGAAAATTGTTATGGTATGTTTCCTGTTCATTAACATTATCCCCAACCGTTGGTGCTATAATATCATCCTTATTTAAAGATGGTCCGTCATGAACTGTGACAATTCCAACTTTATCATCAGCTCCTTTTATTACGATAGGTTTGAATGCATCTCTTTGCCTTAACATTTCTGCCATCTTAGTTATAGTTTCATCTTCAGATTTGCTTCCCATAGGCAGATAATAGGTTTTGGATTCAGTAATTATTATAAATTGAGCTAAGTTGAATGCATAGGTACCTTCACGTACAATTCCTCTTTGGGGTCCTTTCTGACCTCCATTTTCAATATAGGCTTTTACATCCTGAAAGTTTTTACACTGTGGAATTATTTGTCCTAAAGTCTGAGTTGGCTCCAGCGGCTTTCCATCCCTTGCAAATACATAAGCAATTTGTCCCTGAGGTATTGTTACTAATGGACAAATGTGGACTTTAAACATTAATGGACTTAAAAAGTGAATACCTCCTCTTAATGCCACAGGCTGGTATCCTGCTTCACCATTAAGTGCAATTATCTGTTCATTCAGGGATCCCTTTGTAGACCACCACTTTTCAACAATGGCAATTTTGTTGTTAGGTATTATTTTTACACCTATGAGCCATAATAATATTATTAATCCTATGACAATTGCTCCAACCATAATCAGAGTATGTGTCAAAATAAATTCCCCCCTTATTTTTTAATAATTTATTCATAGAACATAAAATGCTTTTCCTAAAGTAAAAGAAAAAGCATTTTAAAATTTATCTAGTGTATTTAATTATTTCTTAAGCATTTCTCCTATTGCAGCTATGCTGCCAAGAGAAGAAAGAGTTTCATTTGGTAAAATTAGTTTATTAGCTGGGTTCTTGGCCATTTCCTGTAGTGCCTCAACCTGCTTAAGGGCAATAACAGTTTCATTTGTTCCTGATTCCAATATAGCTTTATTAACCATTCTAATTGCCTGGGCCTGTGCTTCAGCTACAGCCTCAATAGCCTTAGCTTTACCTTCTGCTTCAAGGAGCTGAGATTCTTTTAAGCCTTCAGCATGTCTGATATTGGCTTCTTTTTCTCCTTCTGCCTGCAGTATTTTTGCCTGTTTTTCACCTTCAGCCCTGGTCATATCGCTTTGTTTTTCTCCCTCTGCCTGTAGTATAACAGCTCTCTTGTCTCTTTCTGCCCTCATCTGTTTCTCCATTGCCTGCTGAATTTCTGCAGGTGGAATAATATTCTTAATTTCAACTGAAAGTATCTTTATACCATAAGCATCTGTTATTTCATCAACAACCAATAGTAATTCATTATTGATTTTATCTCTTCCTGACAAAACTTCATCCAGTGTCATGTTACCAACTATATTTCTCATATTTGTTATTGTAGAATAAATAATACCTGACTTAAAACTTTCAATATTATAAACTGCATCTTTTGCATTCATTACTTTGAAAAAAATAACATTATCTATGGATATCTTAACATTATCCTTTGTAATAACATTCTGAGGATCGATATCCAGGATCTGCTGCTTTGTTGAGACCCTTTTTCTTACAAAGTCTGCAAAAGGAATGGTAAAATGCCATCCTGGCTCCAGCACCTTGTAAAATTGCCCCAATCTCTCAAGAATAAAGACATAACCTGTGTTTACAACTTTAATACAAGATAATAGCATTAATAGAATAAAAACTAATAAGATTAAAAAGACTATTTTAGTAATCATAAATTTACCCCCTGATTATTTAATTTTTTTTATTAATAATTTATTTCCTTCAATATCGCAAATCTCAACAGAATCACCTTTTTTTACTGGTTCACCAATATTTTTTACAGTCCAGTATATACCATTTATTTTAATTATAGCTTTTTCCATTACTTCCTCATCTACTGTAACTTTTCTGCCAATATAACTTTGTTCCATAGTTGGAGTTTTCTTTACTGTTTTTTTTATGGTTTCTTTAATCAATGGATAACCTACAGCCATAAATACTGCACTTACTGATACAAAGGTTATCACCTGTACAGTCATGGAATATCCTAATGACATTGCAATAATTGCTGCAATTGAACCAATGGTGAACCAGACAAATAAGAAAACACTTGTTATCAGATCAGCAACTAAGGCTACGGCACCAATAATAATCCATAAAATTAATGAATTGTTCATATATACCTCCCTCCTCCTAAATTAATCTGTTAAATCACCCTATTATAATTATACATCATAATAAGATGTATTAACACACTTTACTGCTAATATATTTAATATGCATTAATATATTGTAAGCTTACAAATTGATTTTATGAATATATATTATCCTATTTTTATGAAATAATAAAGTTTAATAATATTCCTTAAAACGTTAATTATTATCACATTAAGTATTTTACGTTATTCCATTATGTGTTATCTTATTGAATCTCTTATTTTCTTCAATATACACATTTGCAATTTTTATAATGATTTGACTTTTAGATTAAATTAAATGATAATTGCTTTATAAAACATAAAATTAATTTTATTTGGAGGTTGCCATGAATGAATTTAATTACATAAGAGTTTCAGCTGCATGTCCTCTAACAAATGTAGCTGATATAAGTTATAATTTAGAAAATATTAAATGCTGTATTGATGCAGCCATAGATCAGAAATCTAAGTTGGTAGTTTTTCCGGAACTGTGCATTACTTCTTATACCTGTGGCGATTTATTTTCTCAGCAGCTTCTCATTGATGAAGCTTTAAATGGTATAAATAGTTTATGTAAATATACAGAGGAAAAAGATATATTAGTTGCAGTAGGAGCACCTTTAGTTTATAACTCAATAATGTACAACTGCGCTTTTATATTGTTCAATGGTAAAATCTTAGGTATAGTTCCAAAAAGTTATATACCAAATTACACAGAATTTTATGAAAAGCGCTGGTTCACTGAGGGCATTGGAGTGATAAACAAGAATACAGACTTATTTTTTCAAAATGACATCCCATTTGGAACGGATTTAATATTTCAATGCGGTAAATTTAAGTTTGGGTTTGAGATCTGTGAAGATCTATGGGTGACAATTCCCCCAAGCAGTATTTTGTCGTTGGCAGGGGCAAATATTATTGGCAATCTTTCTGCATCCAATGAAGTTGTCAGCAAAACTGATTATAGAAGTGATTTAGTAAAATCGCAAAGTGCCAGATGCTTAAGCTCATACATATATTCATCTGCAGGAGTGTATGAATCCTCAACTGATTTAGTTTTCAGCGGTGATTTAATTATTGGAGAAAACGGAGCTATCTTAAAGTGCAATGACAGATTTCAAAGACATAATGAAGTAATATCTTCAATTATTGATGTAGATAAGCTGCAAAATGAAAGAATAAAAAACGTGAGCTTTAGAGATAGTGCAAAAATAGTACCTATAAACATAAGAACAGTTAATTTTAATTTTGCTTCCATTGAATATGGAACTTTTGACAGGTTTATTGATAAGCATCCATTTGTTCCTTCAAATGAAAATTTAAGAGAAACAAGATGCCAGGAGATTTTTAATATACAAACTGCTGCACTTGCCAAGCGCTTTACCCATACATCACTAAACAAAGCTGTTATAGGTATATCAGGTGGTTTAGACTCAACACTTGCACTTTTGGTTATTGTTAAAACATTTGATATGCTTAATATACCAAGGAAAAATATAATAGCTGTTACTATGCCCGGCTTTGGAACAACAGACAGGACATATAATAATGCAGTTGATTTATGCAGAAATCTTGGCACAGAATTAAGGGAAATCAATATTACAGCTGCCTGTATACAGCACTTTAAAGATATAAATCATCCTATAGAAAAACTTGATGTTACTTATGAAAATGTTCAGGCCAGGGAAAGAACTCAGATACTTATGGATATTGCAAATAAAGAAGGCGGACTTTTAATAGGCACAGGAGATTTGTCTGAGCTGGCACTTGGATGGTGTACATATAATGGTGATCATATGTCCATGTACAGCGTTAACTGTTCCGTACCCAAAACTCTGGTTAGATATTTAGTTCTTTATGTAGCTGAAAAGTTAGTAGATAAAACTGTATCCTCCATACTTTTGGATATATTAGATACACCTGTAAGTCCGGAACTGCTTCCTAAGGATAAACAGGGAAACATAGCTCAAAAAACAGAAGATATAGTTGGCCCCTATGAGCTGCACGATTTCTTCTTATATCATTTTATAAGGGAAGGTGCAGCCCCTGAAAAGATTCTTTTCCTGGCTGTGGAAGCATTTAAAAATGATTATAACATAGAAGTAATAGAAAAATGGCTGAATAAGTTTATAACACGGTTCTTTTCACAGCAGTTTAAGCGTTCTGCACTGCCTGATGGGCCTAAAGTAGGAACAATCAGCCTATCTCCAAGAGGCGATTGGAGAATGCCTTCAGATGCCAGCTGTAACCTTTGGATCAATTCAAATAAAGGCATTTAAATATAAATAACCAAGGCTCTTCATAATAAAAATCGAAGAGCCTTTTACTTATATATATCCACAATTAATCCTGTAATTTCATCAATAGTACTTGCTATATCCAGGTTTTCTTTTTCATCTTTGAGGAGCATTTCTGTAATCTCTTCTAATTTTTTGTCAACTGTATCCACAGTAATGAAATACTGAGTCTGCCAGAAACTTATGTCCTTATTTACGCTGTACATATAGTTCAATACAGATTTTAAATACTGCTGTATTAGCTTTTTATATGCCCTTACATCTGCATAACACTTTGTTATTGCCAGCCTGTTTCCCTTTTTTCGTATATCTCCCATCATTTCTTTTAATTGTTCTTCTGATTTCTGCTGTCTTGCAAAGCTGAAATTTTGAGAAAAATCTTTTTTATTTGAGACTATTTTTTTTTCTGATGAAACAGGCATATTTCTTCCAAGTCTGTTAATCTCCAAAATTATCACCCTATTTTTAATATAATATATAGCTATATTATAAACTAATTTCTTATTTATGGGTATCTAAATTATTTTTTATAGAAATTCAGGCAAAACAAAAAGGCTGACAAGTTCTGCCAGTCCCTCCACTTTGTTATGATATATTATCTCTCGACCATTGTCGAGTATGTTCGCAATAAAAAAAAGCAGATATGAGATATGATCTCCTAACCTCTGCTAGGTATGTTTACCTCAGTTCCATAGATATTATAGCATTTAACTTTACGAAGTACAAGTAATAATCACTAAATTTCTTTAATTTGTTTAGTATTATGCCCATATTTTTAAAAAAATTATAAATCCAATGAAATTTTTATTTTAGAATCAAGAAGTTTCATAAACTTGTCGCTTAATGTTGCAACGTGTCTCCCTAATCTTGCTTTGGAAACTACTCTGATCTGCTCAGCTAACACAGTGCCTGTAATCTCCATTTTCTCACCCTCAACCAATATAAAATCTCCGCTTCTCAAAGCTATATGTACAGCTATTCTCTTTGGCCTGTTTGATATAGGCACAATAATAGTAGTTGGTGCGTTTACATTACCTGTGTCGTTTTGAAGTATAATTACAGGTCTGATTTTATTTTCCTCAGATCCAATGTTTTGTCCAAGCTCACAGGTCCATATCTCACCCCTTTTAGGTATAACTTTTGATCTGTTAGGCACATTATCATTCATTTTAATTGATTCATTAGTCCATTCTACATATTTATATAGTTTTTTTATCATTAATGCCTGCTGAATCAATTCCTTTTTATTTTTTGTCTCATCTATTTTATTCTCAATTTTATCTATGTACTCTTTAGACAAATTACTAATACTTAATTTTGTCTCCTCTATGTATTCTTTTAATTCCTGCCCGCTCATGCTTTCTAGATTTTTCATATAATACATTCACCCCCCAGTCTATATAATACCAAATTTTGTGAGTTAAATAAAACCTAATAAATGATTAAGTGCTTATATATTAATTGATTAAATGTAATTATTCTGCAATTTACTGAATATTACATCATTTTAAGGGTATCATATTTATTTATTTTACACTGTTATATGAAAAAACTCAAATTCTTCTTGATATAAATGTTTTTATATGGTAAGATTTATTATATAAAGGGGAGTAGCATAAGTTATACGCTTTTAACTATTCGTCAGTACGGCTTTTGCCCGGATAGTTTACTCTTTAATGAGTTTGCAAGACCTTTGTCATTAATATGGCAAGGGTCTTTTTATATTCTAATGTAATAATAGGATTTTCTTTGCTAATAATATGAAAGAGGTGGTTTTAATGTGGTTTGACAAGGATATTGATTACACTATTAATGAATTTTCCGTAGATCCCAAAGCGGGATTATCATCTGAGGAAGCTGACAAAAGAAAAGAAAAATATGGTCCTAATAAACTGGCAGGTAAAAAACAAAAAAATATCTTTCAACTGATTTTTGAGCAGTTAAATGATGTGCTGATTTATATATTAATAGCAGCAGCTGTTGTTTCTGCCCTGCTTGGTGAAGTAAGTGATGCAATTATTATAGCCGTTGTAATTTTTATTAATGCATTTGTGGGAGTAGTTCAGGAGTCAAAGGCTGAAAAGTCCCTTGAAGCTTTAAAGAAACTTTCCACTCCAAAAGCAGTGGTTAAAAGAGATGGTGAATTAAAGGAAATTCCCTCTGAAGAAGTTGTTCCAGGTGATATTGTTATAATAGATGCGGGAAGATATATCCCCTGTGATCTAAGATTAATTGAAAGTGCTAATTTAAAAATTGAGGAATCTGCATTAACTGGTGAGTCTGTTCCCTCTGAAAAGGATGCTGAATTGATTTTAGAAGGAGAGGATACAGCATTAGGAGATAGAAAGAATATGGCATTTATGTCCACTCTGTCAACTTATGGAAGAGGAGTAGGAGTTGCTGTTAGCACCGGTATGGATACAGAAATTGGTAAAATAGCTAAAATGCTTGATACCCAGGAGAGAGAATTAACACCGCTTCAGAAAAAACTTGAAGAGCTTGGAAAAGTTCTTGGATTTGCAGCACTGGGAATTTGTGCCCTGATGTTTGTTGTGGCTGTAATTCAGAAAAGGGACATATTTGAAATGTTCTTAACTGCTATAACACTGGCTGTTGCTGCTATTCCTGAAGGACTTCCAGCCATAGTTACTATTGTTCTGGCTATGGGTGTTCAAAAGATGATAAAAGAAAATGCTATCATAAGAAAGCTCCCTGCCGTGGAGACACTTGGCTCTGTAAATGTTATATGTTCAGACAAAACAGGAACATTAACACAAAACAAGATGACAGTTACAAAGTTCTACTGTGATAATTATTTGGGAAGCATAAATTCTTTAGATATAAAGAATCCATTTCATAAACTGCTTCTTGAAAACTTAGTACTGTGTAATGATGCTACTTTCAGTGAGGATTCAAAAACTGGTGATCCTACAGAAATAGCCCTGCTTGAGGCAGGAGTTTTGTATAATATGTTTAAAAAAGAAACTGATGATTCACATAAGAGGGTAAATGAAGTTCCATTTGATTCTGACAGAAAATTAATGACAACAGTAAACAAATATGAAAATCAATACTATGTAATGACTAAGGGTGCCATAGATAACCTGCTGAAGATTTGTTCCAAAGCTGTGGTAAATGGTAATGTAGTAAATTTAACTGATGAAATAAAGCATAATATTATGGAAGCTTCAAATTCCATGTCTGATGATGCTTTAAGAGTTCTTGGATCAGCATATAAAATAATTAATGATGAACATGTTGAAGTGGATTCACTGGAATGTGACCTGATTTTCATAGGATTAGTAGGTATGATCGATCCTCCAAGAGAAGAGGTTAAGGATTCCATAGCAGTGTGCAAAGCTTCAGGAATCAATACTATAATGATTACTGGTGATCATAAAAATACTGCTTATGCCATTGCAAAAGAACTTGGAATTGCAGAAAATGAATCACAGGCAGTTTTTGGTTATGAAATAGATAAAATGTCTGATGAAGAATTGTCTGATAAAATTGACAACCTTAGAGTTTTTGCAAGAGTTTCACCTGAACATAAGGTTAAAATTGTTAAAGCTTTAAAGGCAAAGGGTAATATTGTTTCCATGACAGGTGATGGTGTTAATGATGCTCCTTCACTTAAAGCTGCAGATATTGGTGTGGCAATGGGAGTCACAGGAACAGATGTGGCAAAGGGTGCTTCCGATATGATTTTAACTGATGATAACTTTTCTACAATAGTAAAAGCCATTGAAGAAGGCAGAAATATATATAATAATATTAAAAAGTCCATAATATTTCTTTTATCCTGCAATACAGGTGAGATATTATCTCTGTTTATGGCCATACTTTTAGGCTGGGCAGCTCCCCTGAAACCAATACATTTGTTATGGGTTAATTTAATTACAGATAGTTTTCCTGCCTTAGCATTAGGCGCTGATCCAGGTGATAAAGAAGTAATGAAAGAAAAGCCTCGTAATTCTTCGGATAGTCTGTTTGCACATGGAACAGGTGTCGCACTGATATTAAATGGAATTTTGATAGGATTCCTCACTCTTTGTGCATTTGTAGTTGGAGTAAAAGTTTATACAGGATCTACCACACTATTTCCTTTAATGCCTGAAAAACTTTCAAAAGATGCCTTAACTCATGCCCAAACAATGGCATTTGTGGTACTGAGTGTATCACAATTATTTCATGCACTTAACATGAGACACCCTGAAAAATCCATATTTCAGTTAGGTTTATTCAGCAATAAATACCTAATTGCTGCTATACTGTTTGGAATATTCCTTCAGGATGTTATCATAACAGTTCCATCTTTAAACTCTATATTTGATGTATGGAATCTATCTATGAGAGACTGGGGATTTGTTGGAATTTTATCAGTAATGCCTTTGGTAATCAATGAAATTGTAAAAATATTTATCAGGGCTGGAAAAAAGCATTAAAAAGATTAAAAGAAGCAGTTTTGCATTTTAGCAAAACTGCTTTTTTTTAAGCTTTTTTATTTAATGAGATATGTACCTGTTTCATCCTGTTTAATGAGCTGCTTTTTCATTAAACCGCCTAATGCATTTTTAAAATAGTTTTTACTTTCATGGAATACAGCTTTAATGTCTTCAGGAGAACTCTTATCATTATACTCCATAAATCCATTATGTTCTTTTAAATAATCCAATATATCATCTTGAAGCTGTGTTCTTTCTTCTTTTGGAGACTTTCTTGGAGTCAATCCCAATTTTCCATCCTCATCATATATTTTTTTAACTCTTAAGTTTAGCTTTTCACCAGGCACAACTCTTTCAAAGTATTCATTTTTTAAAACCACACCTCTGTACTTATCATCCACAGCAACCATTATACTGCCGTTAGTCTGGAATCCATACACCGTTGCGCTTACTTCATCTCCAATTGAGTATGGTGCTTCATCCTCTAAATATCTGTCAATAAATGTTGTTGCTGCCAGTCTGTCTGTTTTGTCTACATAGATATAAAATAAATAACTGGCTCCTACTGTAATCATATAATTTTCTTCTTTTTTGGGCACCAGAACATCTCTTTCCAGGCCAATATCAATGAAGCTTCCAAAATCAGCTTCTCCAACTACCTTAAGGTATGCCATTTCTCCTACCTGTGCTAATGGAGCCCTTAATGTTGCTACCAGTCTATCCTTGGAATCCCTATAGATAAATGCATTTACTTCATCCTGTTCATTTAATTCCATACCGTTTAAATTGCCATTAGGAAGAAGTATATCATCACTCATATTTCCTGTGCCGGCATCTAAAAACAATCCAAAATCAACTTCTCTGGCTACTTTCATTTTATTAAATTTTCCTATGTTTATCACTGTTATCACTCCTTATTGCTTTACTATATTATTACCAATTACAATACAATTTTATTTATATTCTTTAGATAGATGTACATAATGAATAGCATTATCCATATTTGCCTTAATTTCACCTTCAGTTAAGTTTCTTATTACTTTTGCGGGAGAACCCATACATAGAACACCTGATGGTATTTTTTTATTGTGTGTTACAAGGCTTCCTGCTCCTATAATTGTATTTTCTCCTATTTCTGCTCCATCTAAAATAATTGAACCCATGCCTATTAAACAATTATCATGAATTTTACAGCCATGAAGAACCACATTATGACCTATTGTAACATTATCTCCTACGTCTGTGGCAGGACCGCTGCGATAAACATGAATTGTTGAATTATCCTGTATGTTAGTGCCCTTACCTATAAATATTTTGTTCACATCTGCTCTTACAACAGCACCAAACCATATGCTTGAATCCTCACCTAATGTTAAATCTCCTATAACCTGAGCATTTTCAGCTATGAAGCAGCCTTCACCTATGCAGGGCTTTTTTCCTTTAAAATTTATAATCATAAAAATTCACCTTATTATTTATTTATTTTATAACTGTATTATAAGTCTAATAGCAATAAATGACAATAAAAATAATGGTTACCGCATTTTTGCAGTAACCATTATTTTTATAAAGAATTTTTTAATAGTTCTTCTATTTTAGGGGTGCATCTTCTCCCCTTGCAGGATCCTGACCCTGCACCTGTTGCTTTTCTTACCTGCTCTACTGTCCTTGCTCCGTTTTGTATAGCCTTTTTCATAGTTGCTCTTGATATTCCCCTGCATAAGCAGACTTTTGTCAATTTATCTAATACTTCATTATTTAAGTTTTGTTCCATTATTAAAATTTTCCTCCTATATATGGATTAATAATCATTCTACATTACATGGTAATATTTATTTTCTAAAAGTCAATACTTATTTTTTTCAATAATTAGTTGTATATTAGAAAGTAATGGTGTAAAAATTGAAAATATAGCTATTATGTGAAGGTTCCTCAATATTACTACATATTGTAGTTTTAATATTTACACTGTACTACATATGGTAGTATAATTTACTTATGTTAATTATATACTTTAATAAAAACTAGATTTTGAATTATTTAATTTAGGAGGAAATGCATGAAATCGCTAGATAAATTATTTGTAAGATATTTTACAAAGGAATTGGAAAAGGACACATCTAAAACTGTATATGACTTATTCAAGTGGAAAACCGTAGACGTTTTTCTAAAGGATCACAAAACAGGTAAAGTACTTGTGGACATGAAGAACCTGGAGTTTCCGGAACATTACTCTCAAAATGCCTGTGATATTATTGCCTCAAAGTATTTTAGAAGAGCCGGGGTTCCCAATAAATTAGGTTATGAAAACAGTATGAAAATGCTTGCCCACAGAATGGTGGACTTTTGGGCAGCTTCCCTAATGGATGAAGGGCTTATAGAAAATGAAGATCAAAAGTCAATTTTTTATGACGAAATGGTATATGCATTATTAGCCCAAATGTATGCTCCTAACTCCCCACAATGGTTCAATACTGGCCTTAAAAGAAGCTATGATATCAAAGGAATGCCCCAAGGGAATTTTTATTACGATGAAAATCTAAAATCAGTTGTAGAAAGTAAGGATACATACTCAAGAACTCAGGCTTCAGCTTGTTTTATATTATCCATTGAGGACAAATTATTAGGCTCTCATTCTATTTCTGAGCAATTTATCACTGAAACAAAATTGTTTAAGGGTGGATCTGGTACTGGCTCTAATTTTTCAAATATCAGAGCAAAGGGAGAAAAACTTTCAGGCGGAGGAGTTTCTTCAGGTTTAATGAGCTTTTTAAAAGCCTTGGATAGAAATGCAGGAGCTATAAAGTCAGGTGGTACAACCAGACGTGCTGCCAAAATGGTTTGCCTGGACATTGATCACCCTGAAATAAAGGATTTTATAACCTGGAAGGCAAATGAAGAAAAAAAAGTAAGAGCTCTTGGAAAAATGGGCTATAATACTGATTTTGACGGTGAAGCTTATGAAACTGTATCAGGTCAGAACAGTAACAATTCCATAAGATTTTCTGATGAATTTATGAATAAAGTAGATAATTTAGATAAAAATGAAGATGAAGAAATTGTTTTAAAGGGCAGAGTAGATAAAAAAGTTAATACATCAGTAAAGGTTAAAGAACTTTGGGATACATTTAATATTTCTGCATGGCAGTGCGCCGATCCTGCGCCTCAGTTCATAGATACATTTAATGCATGGCATACATGCCCTGCCGGCGAAGACGGCGTATATAATGCCAAATATAATAAAATAAACTCCACGAACCCATGCGGTGAATATGCATTTTTGGATGATACTTCATGTAACCTGGCTTCTATAAATGTTTATAAATTTTACAATTTTGCCGAAAAGTCCTTTGATGTAAAAGCATATCTGCATGTTATTGGATTAGTTCAGTTAATATTGGAAAGCTCAATACACTGGGGTCAGTTTCCAACTAAAGATATTGCACGTAAAACATATATGTTTAGAACAACAGGACTAGGTATTTCAAATTTAGCATCACTTTTTATGGTTATGGGATTCCCATATGATTCTGATGAAGCCAGAGCACTTGCAGCTTCACTTGCAGGTATTTTAACGTCATATTCATATTATGTATCTGCACTGATGGCAGAGAAGATCGGCACATTTGAAAAATTTGAAACAAATAAGAAATATATGATGAGAGTTATAAGAAATCATGCAAGAGCTGCCGGCGTTACTTCAAAGGATGTTAAAAATATAATAAAAGGTTCTTTCCAAGATTCATTTGAGGGACTAAATTACAAACCTATGACAGTTAATCATGATTTATTAAACAAACTAGGCCTTGGCGAAATTAGTGAAACATTGAAAAAAAGCTGGATAAACGCTTTAGATAATGGTGATAAATTTGGATATAGAAATGCTCAGGTAACTGTAATGGCTCCAACAGGAACCATATCATTTGCCATGGACTGTGGTGCAACTTCAATCGAACCTTTTTTCAGTCATATTGTTTATAAAAAACTATCCGGCGGTGGATTTATGACCATAATAAATCCTGTTATGGAATTAGCTTTAAAGAACTTAAATTACAGTGATGATGAAATAAGTGACATACTGGAATATGTTTTAAGAAAAGAAAAGGTAGAGGAAAACGGCTATGAATATGAGAAAGTAATAGATGGCAAATTAGAGGGTGCGCCACATTTAAAAAAAGAGCATCTTCCTATTTTTGATACAGCTAATAAATGCGGAACAGGTGAAAGATTTATTGCAGCTATGGGCCATGTATTAATGGTTGCTTCAATTACACCTCTTATATCCGGAGCTGTTTCTAAAACTGTAAATCTGCCAAAAACAGCAACAGTTGATGATTTTAAGAGGGTAGTATTATCCTCATGGAAACTTGGCATAAAGGGAATAACTTTATATAGAGATGGTTCAAAGGCAAGTCAGCCTCTAAACATAAACTTATCAAATGACATTGATTTAAAGCTTGAGGATCTACCCTATGACAAGCTTTTAGCTAAAGCTAAGGAACTTCAGAAGGGTTACAAATATTCAGAGAGAGAGAAGCCTGTTGGTATTAGAAAAGGTACCACACATCCTGCACAAATTGAGGATGTTAAAATATACACTACAGTTAACAGAAGAGAAAATGGCGAGATTTCAGAAATTTATATAACTACTGATAGAGAAGGTACAATTATAACGGGACTGCTTAACTCACTTTCTAAAGCACTGTCAGTAATGCTTCAGTATCATGTTCCCGCAAAAGACATTGCCAGAATGCTGCGAGGACAAAAGTATGAACCATATGGATTTGTACAAAAGCATCCTTATATAAAGTATGTTTCTTCTATTTCAGATCTGGTAAGCAAAATCATTGATATAGAAACAGGAGATTACAGCAGATGCCAGGTGAAGCCTGAAAACTACTGTGATCCCGATTCAGCCCCAGACCAGGCCGCTGCTATTGAAGAATCATTAGCCTCTGGTAATCAGTTAAACAAGGACATGGAGCCAATAAAAGTTGAAGATGTAGACAATAATATTAAAGGTGAACGGGTATATGGAAGTACATGCCCCAACTGCTCCTCCACAAGAATGGTAAGAAACGGAACCTGCATGGTATGCCTTGACTGCGGATCAACAACTGGATGCTCATAAGTAAGACTATGCTGCTAGAACACAATTATTAAAAAAATACCCAATAGATCAATAAATGCAAATTCATTTTATTGTCTATTGGGTATTAGTAATTATATAGCTTATTTAATAAAAAGGTTTATTAATCCTGTTCGGTTAGAACCAATGGACCATCCTTGGTAATAGCAAGTGTGTGTTCATATTGAGCTGACAGGCTTCCATCTAAAGTTCTGGCTGTCCATCCGTTATTATCAATTTTTAATCTGAAAGAACCAGCATTAATCATAGGTTCAATGGTGAAGACCATTCCTTCACAGAGTTTTATTCCTCTGTTTGGAGAACCAAAGTGAAGTACCTCTGGGTCTTCATGCATACTTTGGCCTATACCATGTCCTGTAAAATCACGTACAACTGAAAATCCGTGAGACTCAGCGTGAACCTGAATTGCGTGTGAAACATCACCAAGCCTGTTTCCAATAACAGCTTTCTCAATACCTATATAAAGACATTCTTTTGTTACCTTAAGGAGATCTTCAGCTTGTTTGGATATTTTACCTACTGGATAAGACCAGGCAGAATCAGCCATCCACCCATTGAGATTTACAACCATATCAATTGTAACAATATCACCTTCACGAAGATGAGTATGGCTTGGAAATCCATGGCATATTTCATCGTTCACAGATGCACAGGTTGCATAAGGATATCCCTCAAAGCCCTTTTGCTCTGCTATTGCTCCATGAGATCGTATAAAGTCATCTGCAAATTTATCAATTTGCAGAGTGGATATACCAGGACGGATAATCTTTCTAAGTTCTCTATGGCATGCAGTTAATATTTTACCTGCCTCAGCCATGTTATTAATTTGTTCTTGATTTTTAATTATAATCAATGTATATCACCCTTTGCATTTAAAAATTATATTTACATATATACTTTACCACTTCTGAATTATCAATTAAACATATTTCTTAATAGTGAAAAATGACTCCCATATTATAAAGGAATCATCTTCTTAATTTAGTCTTTTTTATGTTGATTTTTAACTCTGTTTGGTTTTGCTTTTGGTTTAATAACATAATCGTCTTTTTTGTTTACTTTTCTGTTTCCTCCAAGCCCGGACAAATCCATAAACCATAAAAATAAGATAATAAAAACTCCTGATTGTATAACCTGCCAGATTGTACCCTCCATATTATATTTATAATATCCTGCAATAAGAGATGGTACAAAAAATATGGCTATACCAACAGCTAAAACAACCCATTTATTTGGTTTAAATCTGTAAAGTACATATTTTCTCAAAATATTATATGCAATTAGCAAAACTGTTGCATATATTACTACTCTTAAAACAAATGTTAACCAAGTAGGCATAATTATTTTTCCCCCTCATAACTTAATTTATCTATAGACATTTACTTTCTATATATTTATTATTATATATTTTATGTAATATATCAATACCTTATTTAATATCCATTTTTTGTTATATCAATTTAAAAATAATTGAATTATTATTATTTTGATAAAAAATTTGCTATTTAATTATAAGCATGATAAAATATACGTGTTGAAAACGTTTAGAAATGCTATCATGACAACTATACTTTATTTTAGGAGTGATTTTTATGAATTTATGCATAAGTGGATTAGATGAACTTGATCTTCAGATATTGGATATTTTAATTAAGGATTCCCGTACCCCATACTTGGAAATTGCCAGGAACTGCCACGTCAGCGGGGGAACTATACATGTAAGAATGAAAAAGATGCAGGACATGGGAATAATAAAGGGAACTAAACTTATTGTTGATAACTCTAAATTAGGATATGATATTTGCTGCTTTATAGGAATTTATTTAGATAAATCATCATCATTTACAAATGTCCTTGCTCATATGAAAGCAATTAAAGAAGTAGTTGAACTACATTATACCACTGGGGATTATTCATTATTTGTGAAAATATTATGTAAAAACATGTCTGATCTTCAAAACTTACTTATGACTAAAATACAGACTATTGATGGAATACAAAGAACAAATACATTCATTTCTTTATATCAGCCTATTGATAGAAATATTGAACTTTAAATTATATTTATACATAATAAAAGAGGGAAGCATATGTTTCCCTTTTTTATTATATATTTTTCTAAAATAATTTTACAAATTACTTATATTTTATATAAAAATGTCAATAATAATAGTATAAGCTTTGAAAGGAGATGTAATTTTAATGAAAGCATTAGATATTACCGCACTTGTATTAGTTATTATAGGCGCTATAAATTGGGGTCTTATTGGTTTTTTCCAGTTTGATTTAATAGCTACATTGTTTGGAAGTATGTCTGCATTCACAAGAATTGTATATGCTATTGTTGGCATAGCAGGATTATATGCCATTTCATTCCTTGGAAAAGATAGAGAAACAAGAGAAGTTAAATAGTAATTTAACATTACAAACCCCTGATATTATTATTGGGGGTTAATTTTATGCTGCATATATCTTAAAATAAGTTTAGTGTTATAATTAAATTAAATAAGTTTAGTATATATTTTGATTTAAAAGGGGATGCATATTATGAACAAGAATGATAATTGCAGGGACTTTTTAAAAGCCAGCGCATTTATTGACCTTGAAAGCATAGAAACAGATCAAAATAAGGAAATGCCTGAACCTCCCATTCAAAAGCAATGTCCTGAAAATGTAAAGCTTATAGATTTAGTTCCTCCTGATTTGTTTACCTGTGGGCAAATGGACATTCTTTCTACATTGAGAAAAAGAAAAACCAGACATGCCTACAGTGATGTTCCTCTTACTTTAGAAGAATTTTCTTTTTTACTTTGGAGTGTGCAGGGAATAAAAAAAATAGTTAAAAATGGTTATGCAACTTTAAGAACAGTTCCTTCAGCAGGTGCCAGACATTGTTTTGAAACTTATATTGCAGTATTTAATGTAGAAGGACTTAAAAAGGGGATTTACAGATATCTGCCTCTGGATCATAAAATATACTTTATAGACTGCCCTGACAATTTAGAAGAACTGCTAAGTGATGCCTGCTTAAAACAAGACTTTGTATCCAAGGGAGCAGTGACTTTTATATGGTCAGTAATTCCTTACAGAATGGAATGGAGATATGATATTGCATCATATAAGCTGATTTGCCTGGATGCAGGACATTTATGCGAAAACTTATATTTAGCATCTGAGTCAATTGGAGCAGGTACCTCTGCAATAGCAGCCTATGACCAGAAAAAGATTGATAATTTACTTCATTTAGATGGTGAAGATGAATTCTGCATATATATAGCACCTGTTGGTAAGCTTCAGAAGTAATAAATTGCAGGTGAACCTTTGTTAAAGTTCACCTGCATAATTTATTTATTAATGCTATCTATTGCCTTTTGTATATATCCATTATTATCATTTAATATTTTCTTTGCTCTTTCTTTATCTAAATTAGTCTGAATCATAAATATACTTAATTTAACATCATACTCAGTTTCTTTTAAATACTTTTCTGCTGTAGTAATATCCACTCCTGTAGCAAGCATGATTATTCTTTTAGCCCTTGTAATTAATTTCTCATTAGTAGACTGAACATCCACCATTAAATTTCCATATACTTTTCCAAGCTTAACCATAGTACCAGTAGTAAGCATATTTAAAACCATTTTTTGTGCAGTTCCTGCTTTCATTCTGGTAGAACCCATAATAACCTCAGGGCCTACTACTACAGATATTGGTACATCTGCAATTGCAGCCATTTCACTGTTTGGATTCATGGTAACACAAATAACAGCGGATCCAATGTCCTTACCATATTTCATTGCTCCAATTACATAGGGTGTTCTGCCAGATGCAGCTATTCCGCAGATTACATCATTTTTGTTGATATTTCTTTTGATTAAATCTTTCTTTCCCAGTTCAATACTATCCTCTGCTCCTTCTACAGCCTTAAATATTGCAGTATTACCTCCTGCTATTATGCCCTGAACCAATTGGTCATCTACCCCGAAAGTTGGAGGGCATTCTGATGCATCAACAATTCCAAGCCTTCCGCTGGTGCCTGCACCAACATATATAAGCCTTCCCCCATTTTTCAGTCTTTCAGCAATTACATCTACAGCTTTTGCAATATGGCTCTTTTCCTTTTCCACTGCAAAAGCCACTTTTTTATCCTCTTCATTTATCATAGTTATTATTTCTTCTGTAGATACACTGTCAATATTTAATGTATTTGGATTTCTTTCTTCTGTTACTAATGATTCTAATTTATTCAGATTCATAATGCCCTCCCATGTATATAATTTTAAAGCATATAATTATATTAACATAAACTTTCAGTATTTTCAATATCTAATGAAAGTTATTTTCAGATACAAACTTAAATTTTGTTTCATCTTTGATAAAATCCAATAGGAAAACTTCATCCTTACTAATATGTGCAACTACATTTACCCTTGGATCTGCAGGCAGATCTTTTTTACATATCTGAACTTCACCACAATACCTTAAATATTTTTCATTATCAATAGTAATGCTTCCCTTAACCCTTTCAATATTGTTTTTCTGCTCTATTTTTCTTCCATTTAATGTTTCCCTGGACATGGTTGATCTAATAACATCTTCTGCAGGATCCGGCCTATTTTCATGGCTGCCTTTAAAAAGTATTTCCCTTTCTATTTCACTGCAGTTTAATTCTTCTATATTAAATTCTAATATATGTTCTTCTAATTTTCCCACGCTAATAAGCTCTTCATCTGAAGGTATGCTGTCCCCAAATATAACATTATCTAATCCCAGTGCAAATAAATGTTTGGCGCAAACTTCAGGTTTCATATTTCTATGAGCTTCAAGTGTAGGCAGTGCTTCAAATATAGGTCCCCTTTTCCCTGATTTAGATGGAATGAAAGCTGATAATTTTATACCATATTGTTTTAACATATTATTTTTCTTTAACAAAGTTTCTTCAGAAATACCTGTATTCATTCTTGGATAGTAATTATGACATGCCTGAAGCATTTTGTAATTAGGATTATATTTATCGAATTCATTTAAAAATCTTTCAGTAACTGTTGATGCATTAATTTCAATTTTTAATCCATATTTATTATTAGTAAATTCAGCTATTTCCTTTGGTGAAAATCCAAAGTCCACCCTTACACCATAGATATCCATATCCTTCAAAACACTTAAATCCTTTATACTTGCTCCTAAATATTTAAATGCCCTAGGAGATATATCAGCAATAATTTTCATGTGTAAATCTTTTGATAATTCAACTATTCTCTTGAAGTCTTTAATAATCTTGCTGTAATCTGCCTCTGGAATATGAAGAGATGTAAAAACATTGTCAAATCCATATTCCTTAGCTTTCTTTATATATCTGATATTTTGTTCTATGGAGTAATTCATTCCTAAATATATTGAAATACCTTTGGACATAACAAAATCAGCTCCTTATAATTTTATTATTATGTAATTGTATGTAAAGTTAAAATTGAGAATCAGGATTTACATCCCAATTCTCAATTATTAATATTATACTTCTGGATCCTCAAAACCTATAAGCCATGTTGCTATGAAGCCGCCTATATATGCTAACAGGACACCAGTTAAATAGAATAATACTGATCCTGGTTTGATTAATAATGCTAAAGGTAATCCTGAAAGTCCCATGCTTAAGCATGCAACCTTAGTAGCAGCATTAAATGCACCTCCCACGGCTCCTCCAATGCAGGCACCAATAAATGGCTTTCCAAGTGGTAATGTTACACCATATATTAATGGTTCTCCTACACCAAGTATACCTACTGGTAAAGCTGACCAAATTGTCTTCTTTAATCTTTTGTTTTTTGTCTTTGCTAATACTGCTATGGCTGCTCCAACTTGTCCTGCACCAGCCATGGCTAATATTGGAAGAAGTAAATTCTGACCAGTTGTTTTAAGTAAATCTGCATGAATTGGAGTAAGTCCCTGATGAAGTCCTGTCATTACTAATGGCAGGAATGTTCCTCCTAAAATAAATCCAGTGAAAGCTCCCCCTGATTTAATTGATACTTTTACTGCTGATCCTATTGCATCAGATATCATTCCACCCAGAGGCTGCAGAACTAACAAAGCTACAAAACTGGAAATCAAAACTGTAAGTAAAGGTGTTATAAATAAATCCAAAACATCTGGAATTACCTTTCTTATGTTTTTTTCAACCCATGAGCTGAATGCAACTACAAGCAATACTGCAATTACACCACCACGACCTGGTACCAGCGGCATTCCTCCAAACTTAACCTTTGCAAGGTCAGGATGAGAAATTACTGCTGCCATAACTCCACCAAGCATTGGTGATCCGCCAAATTCCTTAGCAGCATTTACACCAACAAATAAACTTAAACCATAAAATACTGAATTACCAATAATTTTTAATATACCACCGGTTGCTCCTGCTCCAAAACCCGGATTAAACTTTAAAACAATATTTAAAATTCCTGTTACAAGACCACAGGCAATAAATGCTGGTATTAATGGAATGAAGATATTTGAAATTTTCTTCAGAACCAATTTAAATGGAGTAGCATTCTTTGCCTTAATTTCTTCCTTTCTGACTTTTGCCTCATCAAGCTCGCCAACTTTAATGCCTGATATTTCCCCAAAAGCTGTAGCTACCTTAGCCACTCTTCCTGGTCCAAGAATAATTTGCAATTGTCCTCCTTGTTCAACCAGGCCAAGTACTCCTTCAATTTTCTTAATTTCCTCTTTACTTACTTTGCTGTCATCTACAATTCCCATTCTTAATCTGGTCATACAGTAAGCAACAGAAGAAACGTTTTCTTTTCCGCCAACCTTATCAAGTATGTTTTCTGCAATAACTTTAGGCGACAAATTTGAAGTAGACATAAATAATTCCTCCTTTAAAAATAATATATAAAAAAATAAGAGCCAAAAAAAAACCATTAGTTAGTTTTCTTTAGCTCATGCCTGCTTAAGCAGTAACACGCTTTAATATTTCTTTGTAACTTTATTTTACACTATTAATCTTTTTATGTCAATAACTTTCAAAAATATATTATTAATTATTCAATCTTATTTTCTCCAGATGAATGGCAAGGTATCCTATTTCATCTTCTGTAAATTCAATATTATAATCCTGCTTTATTTTATCTGCTAATTTTTTTGATACATTGTATGATATTTTAAATTTTCTCTTTATACTGGATAAAAGCAGATTTTCAATGGGTATATGCTTTTCAGCTCTGTCTAATGCAAATCTTAAGTGTGTTATAAGCCTGGAATAATTTATGCTGTCAGAATTGATTTTTATCTCCAGAGTTTCCTCAATAAATTTAATCATTTCATTTATAATAGCAGCATTTAAACTTGTTTTTGAAATACTTCCATGGGTAAAAGCCGCATGAATATGAAGTGCTATAAATCCTATTTCGTCCTCAGGTAAATCAATATTTAACCTACTATTAATTATATTCAAAGCCTTTGATGCTAATTCATATTCTTCTGGATATAATGTTCTTTCTTCTACAATAAATGGATTTGCTATATTTATGCCACTTCTGTGCCTCTCTATAGCAAAAGAAATATGATCCAATAAAGTTATATGAATTTTTTCATCCAGTTTACCCTTTGATGAATTATGAATCATGGCAATAACTTCCTCTGTTACCCCAACAATATCCTTATCTATAGTCTTAGTCAGTCCCTTAAATTTATCCTTGTTTGCTTCATTAGATATATAAAATATTTTTTCAGCTTTTTTATTGTCTATAATATCATTTTCCTTCTTACCAAACCCTATACCCTTTCCAATTAAAATACACTCTTTTGATAATTCTCTATCTATACAAAATACTACATTATGATTAAAAGTCTTTATAATTTTATATTGTTTTTCCAAATATACTGCACCTCTCCCCGATAAAATAATATGTAAAAAACATACTACTAGAATTATACCAAAGTTATAAAATTTTTAAAGTATATAAAATTCAACATTCAATGTGAATTGATATGCTCATAGATGACTATACTATGGATAAAGAAGGTGATAATATGTTTGAAAATATCAGGGAGCAAAATATTTATAAGAATCTTTTAGATGGCAAATGGGTACAAAGCAGCAGCAATAAAAACATTAAAATCCATTCCCCCAGAGATAACTCCGTTGTTGGTATGATTCAGGCTATGACAAAGGAAGAGGTGGACCTTTCCATAGCAAGCTCCAATGCAGCTGCAAAGGTCTGGAGGGATGTACCTATTAATGAAAGAGCTGTAATTTTAAATAAGGCTGCTTTATTATTAGAAGAAAATATGCTTGAACTATATAAAGTACTTCAATATGAAATAGGCAAAGATAAAGAATCCTCCATTTCAGAAATCACAAGATCTGCTGATTTTATAAGGTTCACTGCAGATGAAGGAAAACATATGGAGGGTAAGACAATACTAGGAGACAGTTTCCCTGGATTTAATAAGAATAAAATTTCCATGGTTACAAGAGTTCCTCTGGGAACTGTGCTGGCCATTTCTCCCTTTAATTATCCAATTAATCTATCTGTTTCAAAAATTGCACCTGCTTTAATTGCCGGCAATAGTGTTATTCTTAAGCCTCCCACATCAGGCTCCATTAGCGCTCTTCATATGGCGGAAATATTTAATAAGGCAGGACTGCCAAAAGGTGTATTAAATACCGTTACAGGTAAAGGAAGCGACATAGGAGATTATCTGGTTACACATAAGGGAATTGATTTTATCAATTTTACAGGAAGTACAGAAGTTGGCAGACATATTGCCTCTATGGCAGGCATGGTTCCAACTCTTTTAGAACTAGGAGGTAAGGATGCTGCATTGGTTTTAGATGATGCGGATCTGGATTTAGCAGCAAAAGAAATAGCTTCTGGTGCCTTTAGTTATTCAGGTCAGAGATGTACAGCAATTAAACGTGTAATTGTTTTAAATAGTATCGCTCCTGCTTTAATATGCAAGATTAAGGCCATTGCAGAAAGTTTAAGGGTTGATGCCCTTAGGGAGGATTGTGAAATAGTTCCATTAATAAATATGAAAGCTGCAGATTTTGTTCAGGAATTAATTGACGATGCAATTAATAAAGGAGCTAACCTTATTTTAGGAAATAAGCGTATAGATAATTTAATTTATCCTACCATATTTGATAATGTTACCAGTGATATGAGAATTGCCTGGGAGGAGCCCTTTGGTCCAATACTTCCAATCATAAGAGTAAACAGCATAGAAGAAGCTGTAAAGGTTACTAACAGCTCAAAATATGGTCTCCAGGCTTCTATTTTCACAAATAATATTAATAAAGCATTTTTTATTGCAGATAAACTTCAGGTTGGAACAGTTCAAATTAACGGAAAAACTGAAAGAAGCCCTGATCATTTTCCATTCTCAGGATTCAAATCCTCTGGAATGGGCACCCAGGGTATACGATACAGCATTGAAGCTATGAGCAAAATCAAAAGTATAGTACTGAACCTGGAGGATTTTAATGAAGTTAAATAAAAAGTTTATTGGTATATTATCCTCTGCTGTTTTAATAATTATATTGTTAATACCATTATTCAATGTAAAATCAACTCACCCTGAAGCTGACAATAATAAAATTAAAATTCATTATATTGATGTTGGCCAGGGTGACAGTATCTTGGTACAGGTTAACAATATAAATTTATTAATTGATGCTGGTCCATATGAAAATACGTCCAAATTAGTTTCATATCTGAACAAGCAGCATATAAAGAAGCTTCATTACATAATTACTACACACCCTCATGATGATCATATTGGGGCAATGTCAGAAGTTATAAAGAAATTTAATATTGGTGAATTCTATGCCCCAAAGAAGGCTGAAAGTACAACAGCATTTCAAAATATGGTACTGGAATTAAAAAATAAGAATAAAAAAATAAATATTGCCAAGGCTGGAGTTTCTATAGATCTTGGAAATAAAGCAAATTGTGAAATACTTGCCCCAAATAATTCTGAATATAAGGAGACAAATAATTATTCTGCAGTTATTAAAATAACATATGGAAATTCAAAATTTATATTTACAGGAGATGCAGAAAAATTAAGTGAAAAAGAAATGCTGGAAAGGAATTATGATTTATCCAGTGAAGTTTTAAAAGTTGGTCATCATGGGAGCACCACCTCATCTTCAACTGAATTTTTAGATAAAGTGAACCCTGAAATTGCAGTAATCAGCTGTGGTAAAGGCAACATGTATGGTCACCCAAATAAAGGAACTATATTAAATCTTAAATATAGAAATATTCAAATTTACAGAACTGATATAGATGGGAATATAGTTATTGTAAGTAATGGAAATTCAATAGAAAAACAATAAAGCAAAAAATAAAAATGGCTCCGCGAAAAGGATTCGAACCTTCAACCCTTCGGTTAACAGCCGAATGCTCCACCGTTGAGCTATCGCGGAACAATTTGTTAGTTAAATAAAATATTTAACTGAACCTGGCAACTACCTACTCTCCCACAGAGCCTCCCCTGCAGTACCATCGGCGCAATGAAGCTTAACCTTCGTGTTCGGAATGGGAACGGGTGTTACCTTAACGCCATTATCACCAGATTTAAACTAAAGAAAGAAACTTGTTCTTTCAAAATTGCACAGTATAATTATTTGGTCAAGCCCTCGACCTATTA